>Ga0075460_10000517_pt1 | contig 14400 bp, 26 predicted proteins | sample DEB08_DNA_3_FD_77580 | JGI IMG/M metagenome (GOLD analysis project Ga0075460, IMG submission 77580) | Aqueous microbial communities from the Delaware River and Bay under freshwater to marine salinity gradient to study organic matter... | ecosystem: Environmental > Aquatic > Marine > Coastal ...
GGTTTAGCTTGATCTTATCTATAATAAACTCCTAATTTCAAAAAAATAATACCGTTTCTTTCTTTATTTTGTCAATGTTTTTGTTTACAAAAAAAAGTAGATTTAGTATAATTTAATAATCAAAAAAGATAGGAGGTAAAAATGTCTACGATAATTTCAATTGATGACGTGAAAAAACACGCAAAGCTTGCGACAAGCAAATCTGATCTTGCAAGAAGACTCGGTGTGACAAAGCAGTACCTTGTTTTTTTTCTAAAATCAAGAAACATCACAATAGAAACAAGCTTAAACTTTTCAATAAAGAAAAACTCCCAGGCTTAAACCTGGGAGTCTCTAAAATTGGAAACGTCAATAAATACTTTCTTTGAATCTTCTGTGCTGTAGCATACTGCGCATATATAGCCCAACCCCACAAGGTAATCTTTCCATTCAGATTGTTTTTTCGACTCAACGCCATTCTTTTTTTTCATTTCGACGAATAGCTTGAGCGCAGGCACGAATAGGTCCGGGACACCCGAAGAAACGCCTTCTGCCTTCAATTTGGCCGCTGTGGCTATATTTCTGAACCCGCCGTTTGGTATTGCAAAGATTTTGTGTTGGCTATTTTTTCTTACCCACGAAACAAACTCCCTTTGCTCAACGTGTTCGCTGCGTTTTTTAACGGTTGTCATATTCGGGATCCTCTATTGTTGATCTCGGGATTATGTGTCTTGGTGATATCAAAACTTCATGATTTTCACCACGCTTCTGGATGTACTCCGCCGGGATCAATCTACCATCCACAGACACCAAAACAATCTCGCCTCTAACGTAATCTTTTTTCATATCTATTTTTTCCATTATTTTCTAACATCCGGCACAAAAACGATCGATATCGGTATTGTAGAATAGCTTGCATGCAAACGACCAGTATTCTGCAGTATGATCTTTGTGTAGCTCCTGTAAATATACCCACCGCTAACCCTGAGCCTGTCTGTTATTATTTGCGAAGATAGCCTCGAAAGAGGAATGCGTTCAGTTTTAATGGTAATTAATTCGTAATCGTTCTTTATCGAACCATTAACTACTGAAGAAAATGTTATGGTTATTAAAAAAAACAAAATAACTAATTTCATAATCAAAAAATCCTTTCTTTAACGTTAAAATATTTTCCAGATCGTTTGTATTTTATCATGGACGGCGGTTTCGCGGCGTTCATGTGTTCACATATTGCCGCCGTGTCGAACGGGTCAGACGATATCATAGCGTCAGTATCAGCCCCAGATTCGCGGGCTAGCTTTCCGAGCATCCTCATAGCCAACTGGCCGGCTATCCCGTCATGATTGATAGCAAGCGGCTCTGTAACGTAATCAATCAGACCGATCCCTTTATATCTTATCATGATCAATTCTTTACCGCTTGCGCGGCTCTTATGTGGCATCCACCGCCACGCTGTGACAGGCATCTCGGATAATTCTATCCCCATGATATCGTCTGATCTTAGCGTTAGCTTTTTTTCTTCTGGTGGCGGGAATTCGGCCCCACAGTTTGTGCAATCCCTTGCAGATATCGCCACGATCTCACCGCATTCGTCGCACACTTTAACCGGGGCGTCTCCGCCTTTACTTCCCTTTTTATCCGGCGGAGCCACCGCCGTTATAGGGCCGTGCATCGAAACTACGCCGGCAAAATCCAGAACTAAGCAGTGGTCTGTATGTGATTTAACACGCAGACCACGGCCAGCCATTTGTACATACAATGCCGGCGACATAGTGGGTCGCAACATAACAATCAAATCAATATCGGGGTAATCAAAACCGGTCGTCAAAACGTTGGCATTTGTAACGGCGCGGATACGTCCACTTTTAAAATCTGCAATCGCTTCCTTACGTTCATTTTTAGACATACTGCCAGTTATGCACTTAGCCGTTATCCCTCTTTCATTTAGTATATCGGCTATGTTTTGAGCGTGAGAAACGCCAGCGCAGAAAAACAACCATGCTTTCCTATCGCCGGCGACACTTAAAACCTCGTCAATGACCGCGTTATTTTTCTTATCCACATTCACGGCGGCCTGCAACTCTTTTTCGATGTACTCACCGCCCCTTTTATGGACACCCTCAACACTAAGCTTTTCTACAGTGACCTTACTTCTTAACGTAGATAAAAACCCCTTGTACACCAACTCTTCAATGCCAACCGGTTCAATTAGGTCATCAAAAATCGCCGGCTTGTCGGTTATGTACCCGTGCCCAAGCCTGTAGGGTGTTGCCGTCAATCCGACAACCCTGATATGAGGGTTAATTATTTTTAAAGCATTTAAAAACTTACGGTAGCCGCCCTCATCTCTATGTCCGACCAAATGGCATTCATCGATTATTACGATATCGATATAACCAACATCATTTGCGCGTTTCGCTATAGACTGAATCCCGGCGAACGTTATTGGCTCGCCAAGTTCTTTTTTCCCCAAACTAGACGAAAAAATGCCCATGGGAGCCCCTGGCCAGTGTTCCCGCATTTTTTCCGCGTTTTGCTCGATCAACTCCTTGACGTGCGTCAACATTAAAAGGCGAGTTTCTGTCCATTCCTGCAAGATCTCCTTGCACATAGCGGCCACAATATGGCTTTTACCCGCGCCGGTTGGTAGAACCAAACAAGGGTTACCCTCATTTGATTCCATCCAGCTGTATAGTTGATCTATTGACCGGCGTTGGTAATCGCGTAACATTTTATATCCTAAACCCTAAATCTAACGCTTCGCCCATGGGGCTTTCTTTTCTACTACCGGGGCCTGATACTGCCCCGCGTAAGGGTTTGAGCTTGCTTGTTTTGGTAGTTCGACGGGCGCCCCTGAGGTGATTGCGCTGTATTCTGTAATAACAGTTTTGTCACCATAAACAGCATCGTTTTTTGTCTTTGTCTTTATTTCCATGGGCGCCCCAATAAGTTGGTCGGTGTCTGTTATAGACTCTAAACCGCATGCTCTCATTATTCTCCCCAGTTCCTCATGCGCGATTTGTTCGGCAACTGGGTTCTTATTTTCAATATTGAGATTCACCCAAACTTTCCTGCCAGCATAATTTGGGCCGATTATTGAGAAAGTAACAGAAAGTATTTTACCTGCCCCATCCCTTGTGCTTCTGATCTCTGCTGCATCTATACATGCTTGATAATCCCCATCCGGGATAGGACCGACCGGCTTTGGCTCTGGCATCTGGGACAAAAATATAGCTTTATCTAGTTTCATTTTTTTTTCTCTCTTTCTTTATCTTTTATATACAAAATTCTAACATAATACTTTTACTATGTAAAGTCATTTATGAGATTGGATTTTTCATATTTAAAACTTCCCAAAACTATGTTAAAACCCCATCCTAACAATCAAGACAGTATCTATCTTATACCCGTCTGCACGTGCCTCGTCTAAAGATTCGATATCGTCAGTCTCACCGAACCTAGAATTATTTATTTCATTAATTATTGAGTCCTCGTCTTTGTATGCCGTTTCGTGCGTGAAATAATAATTAACAATTTCCCAGTCAATTGGTGATTGAAGACTAAAGCTGTCCCTAGAATCGCTATCCTGACACTTAAACTTTATCTCTATTCCAGGATTTTTTTTTGAGTATTCCAAAACCTCTTCTAAAACTCTTATTGTTTGTGTGTTCATATCTAAACCCTTTCCTTCTCAATCCAACCGACAATCAATATTAAAGACTGGCCTTTGCTTTTGAAATTTCACCGCCGGCAGAAATGCGTCCTTGACCTCCTGAGGGGCTTTTTTCCACACCGCTTTTTCCAACTCTGGTTTCCAGCGGAATAAACGGGAAAGCTCGCTATCCATTCCGGCATCTGCGGCGACGTCCTGTAGTATTTCTGCGTCAATCTTAACAGTCTCAGAAACAGAAACTTTCACTTCATACCTGCCGGCATTAAATTCTGACCGAGTACCAAATTCGGCATTTGCGGAAATGGTGTCTTCTATAGTCCGGCGTAAATCGATCATTTTTTTCTCAATGCTTTTGGCCCGCCGCCAACGCCTTGCTAGCGTCTCCAAGTCTTTTTCATTCATTATTTTTCGCCTTTTTTTGTTTGATTTTTTCGATTATTGCGCCAAGGTCTGGGGCTTCCCATAACTCACATGCCCCAGACCTGTCTTTTGCTTGATACACACCATCAGTTACACACATAAGCGCAGACATTGACTCACCGGTCTCTGAATCAATTTCTTTGCGCAAGCAAAATACCTCGTCAAATTGATACATTATCTCGCGAGATAGCGTTTTTCCAGGCATAGATGGTGAGTAAAGCATTTTCCCGCTTTCATCTTGTTCGCGATCCATCTTGGCAGTCATGTAAACATCCATCGGCAACGATCTAAACCCCCTGCAAATCTCGATGAATTTTTCGTTCAGATTCCCATAAGCTGCGCGCCCATCTTTTGTTGTTTTTTTTTCGTGCGATAAAACAATTTCGGCAATCTCAGATAGACTGTCTAGCACAACTGAGTCATACCCACCACGCGAAGCCATCTCATAAGCACTCCAAAGATCAGACATACTAGCCACATCGACATAAGCCATATCGGCGTCCAAACTCAAAAGCCCGCCCTCAGCACTTATGATAAGTGCATTACTTAAAGTTTGGGACAATCTTGTCTTTCCAGAACCAGCGGCCCCGTAAACAAGTATCTTTACAAATTTTGACGAAATATCCTTTGTTCGCTTTATCTGCATTTTAAAACCTCCTAAAAAATTATGCATAAAATTCTAACATAATACTTTTACTATGTAAAGATATAATATTCATTTTTTGTGAAATATGTATATTTTTTGTGAAATATGTATATTTTTCGTGAAATTTGTGAAATATCAATCCCCGGATCAAAAGACTAAAGAATTAGTATTCTTTAAATGCAGTCCTTGCAATGACTTTTCGAGCGCTATTGCGAGGCGGCATAATCACATGTTAAATTAAAGAAATGTTTAAAATAGTAGCAGTAGCCACGATCTTGCAAAGAAACTCAGACGGTACATCTTCAAGCGTTTACATACGAAGAACCGGCATAAATAAGTACAGATTACATAAGACAGATTGCAGTGGACTTGGAAACATTGTTTCGTTAAAAATAAACGAACCACCGGCGAAAGACGCCATCACGCTCATACAATCATGCCAAGATGATAAATACTTTGATAGCATCTCAGATCTGAATCGGCATTTTACAAAAGAAGGGGCTCCCGACATTAGAAAAGTGTACCCAGAACCCGAACAGATATCTATAGAAAATATTAAATTCCCAAGCAGGTATTTTTCTATTTTTAACTGCCAATCTACCAGCCACGCCTTTTAAAATGCGCAAATTAAATGCTACAATATCACTCTGGATCGTGGTTTAGTGGTCGGCGTGCCTGTTCGCTTAAAAACAGGTACAACATACCCGCCACGCCTCTCAACGATGCGCATTTTGGGCGGGGTTTTTTATTAAATCGCCAATTATTTATTCCAACTCATCATCGACATAAACTTTTATCGAACAACCAGGGAGGCAAAGACATGTTATCCCATGTTCATCGAGCATTTCTATGCTCGTATATCCCATCCTAGTCGCGAGTTTTCCGCGCATTTTCTGTAGATCCCATCCTATTTCACCGCAAACCCCATCGTCACATGGGCAAGCTTTTGACATAATCGATTCAGCAACAATATCATCGTAATCAGCTATTTCCAGAGCGATTTCCCATGCACCCTCCAATTCGTAATTAAGAACATAGTCTGTGAGCGGCCTAGGGGACTCAATTACATGCAAAAAATCTCCGTGGCTGAGTGCTGCATCCATGCTATCACTTCCAAAGATTCCGCCAAAAATACCATTGTCGGTTATTTCTGAAATTTTCTCGTATGAACCATGAAAAAGCTGCTTCATTTTACACCTCTTGCCTCTCGGCTGGATTTAGTCGGCTTTAGAACCTGACAACCTAATTATAGATTAAATCATTTACTTTGTAAAGAACTATTTCAAACAGAAACCCCAAACTTTACAGACGGGCACGGGTTGTACCATAACAAGTGTATATCTTTTTCTTTAATTTCAAAAAAAGGCACGTCGTCGATAAATACTCGCGGCAACAATCTTGGCTCACGCTTGATTTGTTTTATTAGTGCAGGGAAATGGTTGTTGTAGATATGCGCATCGCCAAGGGTGTGGATGAATTTTCTTGGTTGCAATCGGCACTCATTAGCAACCATCATCAGTAAGAGGGCATAGCTTGCAATATTAAAGGGTACACCTACGGCAATATCTGCGGAACGTTGGTATAGCTGACAATCAAGGTACCCATCGACAACGTAAAACTGAAAAAAAGCATGACAAGGTGGTAGTGCCATCTCGTCCAATTCCGGCGGGTTCCATGCGCTAACGATATGCCGGCGGCTATCGGGCTGCAGCTTTATATCCCGAATGACCTCGACTAGCTGATCCACCCCGCCAAAATCCCGCCACTGTTTCCCGTAAATTGGACCTAAGTTGCCATCACTGTCCGCCCAAGCGTCCCAAATTCCACAACCAAGCGTCGCGGTGTTTGTTTCACCGCGAATGAACCATATCAACTCCCTCACAACAGCCTTAAAGTTGACTTTTTTTGTAGTCAATAATGGGAACCCATAACGTAAATCATAGACTGACTGGTGGCCAAAAATAGCCAACACATCGCCGGACCGCGTTGATTTATGCCGTCCGTTGCTTATAACTTCATTTACTAGATCAATGTATTGTTTCATTTTAAACCCTTAGCTCCCATGATATTTTTCTTTTAAAGTGTTTTTTTGCAAAAACCGAAACGGCTTCACGTGAAACCCCCTTTTCACGCGCGATGTCTGACAAAGAAACACCTTCATCTATAAGCCTTTTTCTGTAAAATTCAATTTTTTCAGGACTGGCACTAACGCCTCTTTTTGCTTTCATTTTAACTCCTTATATCTATCAAGTGTGAATCGTTTTCCCCGTAACCATCAATATCATCAATTAATTCTTTTACTTCGGCGAGGTTTTTAAACGTGAAAAGTAGAATCCCACAATCAATTTCCGCCACCTCCCCCCTCGTATCTTTTCCCAATCATATACGACCAAGCTTCGGTAAAATATGCGTGACTCTTCTTTAACTTAAACTCATCAAGTTTAGACATTTTTTTCTCCTTTTTTCTTCGCAACGTATGATTTTAATACCATCAATGCATCTTTGTGGATATCAAGAATTGCTTGTGTGCTGTCCTTTAATATTCCACCGCTTTTGACAGTGAATGAGTTCTCTATAGATTTGATTGTATGATTTATAGCCATGATCCCTTGCCCCCAGATAAACAGCCCACGATCTTCATGTATGATATCCACCCTAAATGCGCCATTTTTGAAATAAGGTGCTCCAACTTTTAATTTGTTTTCCATTTTTAATCTCCTAATTTCCAAATTCAAATTGCTCAAACAGCCGACGGAAACGATTAACAAGATCCATATTATCCCTACTAGATTGCCTATAATTAGACGCCGTCATGTGTTGATATTTCGGGAGAGAAATACCCTTTACCCTATTAGCTATAAGCCACTTGTCAATTATGTCGTAGAAATAATCAATTTTATCCTTAATTGGCTTATTCACATATTCCTCGTTATATTGCAACTCATTTGTAGATTTTAGCCCTACGATACGATCCTCAAGCCACGCTATGTCTCTGCGTATCATTTCCTCATTAATTATATCTATCACGCGTTGTTTATCCATTTTTAATCTCCCACATCCAAAATTATTCGATGCCTAATTATAACAAATATATTATCTTGTTGTCAATAACTATTTTTTACATTGTCAAGAAATATTAGTAAAAATGCGTTTGAGGCTAAATGGTATTGACGGCGGTGTACCCTAGCTAACCCTAACACTTTCTAGGGTACACCGCCGTCAATATGTTTTAATTTGCGTTATAAATGAGTTTTTAGATAGTTGATAAATCAATAACTTTTAGCCTCAAAAACTAAAGTTATCCACAGGTTATCCACAGGTTTAAAACGCACGAAAAACGAGGTCTTTTCTGGGGTTTTTATACCTGCCCGATAGGGGGTGGAGTTACACACACACCACACCCCCCCCTAAAGGGGGGTGTGGGGTGTGCCCCCGGTTGGGAGGGTTAAAATACCCCCAGACCTGGTCCGTCGGTGCTGTTGTTTTGGTTGTTGACAAAGTAAAGTCTACCGGTTTATAATTGGGTATCTATTATTTTTAGGAGGGTTTTAAAAGTGAATAAATTAAATGCGATGGAAATAGAAAACATAATAGATAAGATTGTTCCGCTTATAGCAGAACCAAAAGACGAGGGATTATTTAGATTCATCATCGGAGAAAAGCTAGAGTCATGCACTTCTGGCGAGGCGGTTGTTTTTGTTAATAATCTTTTAGGTAGAAAAACTCGCAGGCGATGAGATTTATTTTCTGGTGTTGTATTGTTGGTAATATTTTAGGGCGTATTATTTTTAAAATAATAGGCCCGCCATGGAAATAGGTGTTTTATGGATTATATAGACCTTGTTCGCCTTTCGCATTTCTTTAGTGCATGGGTGGAAAATGGCAAATTTTATAAAATTTTAAATAAATCAGGAGAACTTAAAAAAAATGAATATTAGAGAAGGAATTGTTTGTGTTGCCGATGCTGAAAAGATTTTACGTGAGGAATTGTGATGTTTAAAATAAAAGTTACCAGAGTTTCTACAGGGCAAGAAAAGATCATCGATGAGATATCGATTCAGGATATCTCGAATCTGGTTAATAAGTGCGATGGGTTGTTGGTTGAGTTTGTTTTGTAGCACGTCAAAAACCGCCGTAATTGAAGATATTTTTATTTAAGGTATCATTTAGGCGGTATTGATTTATTTTTTGATTTAAGGGCGTTTTTAATGGGTGTTGATGTTTTAGAGTTGAAGGGTGATTTTCGATATGATTTTGAATTTTTTATTTTTGAACTTTTTTTTGGTTGCGATTGCGTCGGTTATCCGGTCATCATCGGGAAAAACTAGGCATATTTTTTTAAGAAAAAAGACGCATGAGAATGTCTTGGCGGTATCTATGGCGGGGGTTATGAGGAGGTAATTATATGAAAAAAATAAAATCGTTGTTTTTTCGTGATTTTTCAATTAAAGAATGCCCGGCGAGACCAGTTTTAAACGGTGATTTAAGTTGGGTTCTTGAGGGAAAGGGTAAAGCGTATAGAAAAATGGACGGGATGGCTTGTATGGTTATGGATGGCAAGCTTTACAAGAGGTATGATTGCAAGCGTGGACGTACTGCGCCGGCTGGATTTATTCCCTGCCAAGAATTTGACGATGTTACAGGTCATTGGCCGGGTTGGGTTGCTGTTGGCGACGGACCAGAGGACGCCATCATGGTTAAGTTTTTTAGACGTAAATTTTCGTTAACAAATGTCTTTGGAAATGTAATACTGAAAAGCCCGTTAGATAACGGGACTTATGAGTTTGTTGGCCCAAAAGTTAACGGGAATAGAGAGGGGTTGTCGGATCATTTTTTTCTAAAGCATGACGGAAATTTTCTATCTATAAGTAAAGACATGCTTGATTTATCTGTTGTTGTTGAAAAATCATATTTGCAAATTTATTGTTTTTTAAGAAAACACAGAATTGAGGGGATCGTTTGGCATAGAGGTAACGGAGAGATGGTTAAAATCAAACGATCAGACTTTGGTTTGGAGTGGTAATTGTGGATAAAAAATGCTCAGAGTGCGGCGTTGAAATAACTGGCAGGAAATATACTTGCTCGCTAGATTGTAAGAAAGTTAGGCGGAATCGGCTTGAATTTGAGGAGAGGCGTTTTCGAGAGGATTTGATAAGCATCGATGGTAAGAGTGTGTCTAAGATGGTTTTCTTTAACGGCGTGATTTACGCTCACTTGTACCCCCGGTATGACGTTATAAAGGGCGTTTTAGTGGTCACTTGCAGGTCCTCAAAAACAAAGGAGAGGGACATATCGACTGAAACACTCTTTGCAATAAAGAAGAAGAAGGCTTGTTTAAGAAACATGTATAAGAAAGCTGTAAGCCGACTTGTTTCCCATGGGTTTCGTGAATTTGTAAATTAGTTTACAAAAAAAAGTCTCTTTGTTAAAATTGTTTCTGGCGGTCCTCCCTCCTAAAAAAGCAACCCCATCTAAAGCCGCGCTTATGGACCGCCAAAGAAAACAACGAGGTTACAACGATATGAAAATCGATTTTTTAAAAATATCTGACCTAATCCCTGCTGAATACAATCCGCGAAGGTTGAGTAAGAAGCAGGCCTCAGAGATAGAGGCCAGCTTGCTTGAGTTTGGCTTTGTTGATCCCGTTATAGTTAATAAGAACCCCGATCGTCTAAATGTGATCGTTGGTGGCCATCAGCGCGTCAAAGTTTGGGGATCTATGGGGAATGATACAGTTCCGGTTTTTTTAGTTGACCTTTCACCCGAGAAAGAAAAAGAACTTAACGTAAGATTAAATAAAAATACCGGCGAGTGGGATTTTGATGTGTTACTGTCTGAGTTTGACAAAACAGATTTAAATGATTGGGGTTTTGAGGATTCGGATTTTCCGGATATAGATGTGTTGCCACCTGACGAGACTGTTGGCTGTGATGATGTCGGAGGTAAGGGTTCATTGTCTGATAGGTTCTTGATTCCACCTTTCTCAGTGCTTAACGCTAGGGAGGGATGGTGGCAGGATAGGAAAAGGGCATGGATTAAGCTTGGAATAGAAAGCGAGAAAGGGCGCGACATAAACCCGACAAGCGTTTCAAAAGACGTACCCGCATACATGGCCGGACGTGGAAACAATGACGGGGGTTCAATTTTCGACCCCGTTCTGTGTGAGATTGCATACCGTTGGTTTTCACCTATCGGCGGAATTATCCTGGACCCGTTTGCAGGCGGATCTGTCCGCGGCATTGTGGCAAGCAAATTAGGCCGTCAGTATGTCGGCCATGAATTGCGCGCTGAGCAGGTTTTCGCGAACAGGGAGCAGGCGTTGGATATATGCTCGGACAAGGAACCTCACCCTGCGTGGATAATTGGGGATAGCCGGGGCATAGATAAAACATGCGCTGACGTTGACGCTGATTTTGTTTTTTCTTGCCCCCCTTATGCTGACCTTGAGGTTTACAGCGATGATCCGAACGACTTGAGCACTTTGGGATACATCGAATTTAGAGACGCTTACTTTGATATAATAAAAAAATCATGCGCCAGGTTAAAGGATAACCGTTTCGCCTGTTTTGTTGTTGGTGAGGTGCGTGACAAAAATGGGAACTACTATAATTTCGTAGGGGATACTGTCGCTGCGTTTATGGCGGCAGGATTAAACTTCTACAACGAGGCTATACTCGTCACGTGTGTAGGGTCGTTGCCAATAAGGGCCGGTAAACAGTTCAGCGCCGGCAGAAAGATGGGAAAGACGCACCAAAATATCCTTGTATTTGTTAAAGGAGATGGGAAAAAAGCGGCACAGGCTTGCGGCGATGTTGAGGTTGATGAATCTATGTTTGAAGGGCTAGAGGGAGTACCTGGCGATGAGGGCTAATTTCCCGGCCTCTATGCATTCATCCACGTTCTTCCCAAGCTGCTCTAAGAATGATGGGTTTGTAAACGCGGTATGTGCCCGCATTATAGCGGCTTTTTCTTCACCTAGTCGAGGGAACTTGGAAGCGATTGATACTGCCTTTTTCCAGTCCCCGCGATTAGCCGCATCTTTAAGCGTTTGCAATTTTGTTTTCATAGAAATCAGTTTAGCATGTTTGCATTTACTTTGTAAACAACTATTAATGAATGCCCATACAGTGAGGAAACAATGATATGAACGATGAAAATATACTGCCCTATAGTTTTAAACCTGGACAGTCTGGGAACCCTAAGGGCCGCCCAAAGGGTGCTAGAAGCGTCACTAAATTTATGGAAGAATTGTTGCAAACAAATATCTCTATTCCCAAGACGCAGTTCACGGAGGATGGGGAGAAGATCCCAGCGTCTAAGGCTTTGGCAATACGCATTGTCACCGGCGCAATAAAGGGCGATAATTCGAAGATACGGGAGTTGCTTGACCGCGTTGAAGGAAAAACAAAGGACGTCCTTGAAATTGAAAACACGGAAAAAGTTGACGCAGATGATGTCTACTCCGATATAAGAAAGCGGTTGTCTAATGCCCGCAAAGGACCAAAGACTCCTAAGCCAAAGAAAAGCACTAGCAAGAAGGCTAAATGATGTCAAGAAAGCCTATGATCTTGGCCTTGTTGGCGATGATGAGTATTCTTTTCTTTTGGAAGACGCGCAAAAAAAACTTGACGCGATAGAACTTGAAGAACGCAAGGCGGATATTCTGGCGTGGGGGAAATATTACTTCCCCGATAAATTCACGCTACCCTTCTGTGAGGAACTACACCGATATCTGATATCGATAGCGGATGAACCGTTTACGGACACGCTGGCCCCACGCGGTCATGCCAAAACGACTATAAAATGCTTCCTTATCCCAATTTATTACGCGCTAAACTCCCCCGATAAGTACCGGCACTATGTAAACATTCAATCTACGGCAACAAAGGCCATAGCTGTAAATCTGTCTATACGTCAAGAATTAGAAGAAAATGAGCTTTTATTACGTGACTACGGAAATCTTGTTGGCAAAGAAAAGTGGACTGAAAAACAATTTGTACTGACAAATGGGGTCGTTTTCACGGCTGTAGGTGCTGGCGAGTCGTTCAGGGGAAAGAATTATCGAAGCGTTAGGCCGGATTACATAATCCTAGATGATCTCTATGACGAGGAGGACATGGAGAACCCGGAGAGAGTAGGTAAGAAAAACAGGTGGTTCTGGGGGACTGTCTATAAATCCACGGCTGTGGGTCGTAAGACTTCTATCCACATCCAAGGGACGGCTATACATAGCTCGGATTTAATGCATAGTCTACAGAAAAGTAAACGTTGGATTTTCAAGAAATTCACCGCCTGCATTTTTGAAACTGGATATATCTTGTGGGTAGAAAATAACTCACTCGAAAAATTGTTAGCGGATAAAGATGATATGGGAAGTATTATCTTTAATCGAGAAATGCTTAATGAATTACGTGATGATTTTGCCAGCATAATAAAATCAAGCTACATAAAAATAATTGACGAAATCCCTGTCGATGTCGAGATTGATTACCGCATCGGGGCTATTGATCCGGCCGAAAAAACAAAAGAGATAAACGACTTTACAGGAAAGGTAGTTATTTACGTAACACAAGAAAAAGATATTTATATTGTTGACATAAGGAATGACAAATTTACATTCAACGAAAACAAGTTGGATACTATCGCCATGAATGAGAGACACAGATTGTCTGTTGTTCCGTTTGAGACAAATAAGGCGTTCGGATTATATGAGGAATTGAAGCGAACAACCGGCGTGCCGGTAAAAGAGCGCATAACAACGAAGGACAAAATAACCAGATTAATATCCGTATCCTCATTTTTTGAGAATGGCAAAGTTTTCTTTGTAAGAAAAAATATAACGCCAGAATTATTGACCGAAGCGGTTGATCAATGTATATATAATAACCCAACGCACGACGATATCCGGGACGCAATAGTTTTGGCCATTGAAGAAGTAAAGAAATTACGTCAAGCTTTTGTTGGATAGGAGAAAAATTGAACATACTAAACAGGGCGAAGAATATTTGGAACCTGTCCTCAAAGTCTAATCCATTTAACTCTCCTTATTTTGGGGACGCATCTAGGGTAGCAAGGAATGAAATAAGGGGGACGCAAGATGAGATTGCGGCGTATGGCGGCCACGCTACATACATAAGCGCATGTACTGACGCTATAACGCGTGATGTAATATCCCAGGGGTGGGATTTTAAGAATCCAAGCACTGGCGAAATAGTTGACGAAAGGCGCGTGCCGAAAAACATAATCGCACCGTACAACGGCAGATGGCACGGAATTGGGTTTATTGATCTATTAAAGACCGTCATACCAGGCATGATATTGACCGGGAATGGGTATGTTTGGAATATAAAGGGGACGGCACTTGGGATGGCCAATGATGTAAAGGATGTATTCATACCGATACCTTCTCACAAATGCAAGCCATTTCTTAACGTAAATGGGGAAGGCATTGATTACTACACGGTTACAATGGGTGGGATGTCCTATCAAGTGTCGCCTGGCGATATGATTCACCTGAGACAAAATACGGTCTTTAACCCGTTCATTGGAGTTGGAAACGTCACAAAGTCGCGTCTTCTGGTAGAGGGGGAGGTCGCCATAACTGAGTACATGAATGTGTTTCTAACAGAGGCTCAGGGATCCCCTACGTTGATAATGTTGGATAAAACGAACATGGAGCATT
>Ga0075460_10000523_pt1 | contig 14216 bp, 31 predicted proteins | sample DEB08_DNA_3_FD_77580 | JGI IMG/M metagenome (GOLD analysis project Ga0075460, IMG submission 77580) | Aqueous microbial communities from the Delaware River and Bay under freshwater to marine salinity gradient to study organic matter... | ecosystem: Environmental > Aquatic > Marine > Coastal ...
TCGCGCTCTGCTGCAAGCTCTGCCTTCAGCCGCCTGATCTCGATCAGGAAGGCCTGCGCTTCGCAGCTATGCTCACAGTGCGGTAGACCGGTGCGGCGGGGTGGGTGGGTGTAGAGGGGCGTGAGGTTGCGGATCATGCCTACCGGCACTTTTGGTTCGTACTCTGTGATTCTTGACTCCCATCGAGCGCCCTTTCCGTCACGAACGGTGGTTGCAACTTCGTACGCCCACGCCACCGGCTCTTGCTCCTGCTCCTCCTGCGCCAGCGCTGCCTTAACTGCGGTGATGGCTGCGGCAATCTTCTGCACATCGGCATCCATCTGAGCGTGTCGTTCCGGCCTGTATCCAGCCATAGCAGCGTGGTACTGCGCCGCTTCAGCCTGCGCCGAGTCGTAGCCGATTTCCAGTGCCTCCAGTATCATTTTCGCCACCGGCTCCTGCTCCTCCTGCGCCAGCGCGGTGCGGAGGGCTTCTTGTGCTCGGTCCCTATCGGCGCACATCTGGTCGTACCCCTCAGGGCTACAGCCGATCCAGTCCAACGCCTCCAGCGCCTGCTGGGCGGCTTCGCGTAGCGTGCTCATACCACCACCTCCGCAATCACCAAGGCAAGCATCACGGCCACGGCAGCGATCGCCGTAGCCTGCACCAGCGCAGACGGCTTCGGCCTGGGCCACAAATCCGGCGTCGGGGTGGATGCCTCGCGGTACGGGCAGCAGCGACCCTGCTGGCACAGGCCGTCGCAGCACTGGCGGTCACGCAGCACTGTGGGCTCGGTGCCGTCGGTGAATTCGATGTCTCGGTATTGGGTCATATTCCCTCCGCTTTGGCGATGGCGGCGTTCAAGCGGTCGACGATGCCGAGTGGAACGTCGTATTCGCTCCAGTACGCTGCGGATTCTGCGAGTTCCTTGCAGACGGACAGCAGTTCCGGTGCTGCGGAAATCAGACGGGCGTTTTGCTCGTTGCTGATGTCGGTGCAGACTTCCGGCACGTCGTAGACGGTTGTCCCGTAATCGAACCCGCTTCTGGACCGAATGGTCCACGGGCCCGGCGTGTGCTTGCTCATATTCCACTCCACCAGATTGCAGCCAATGTTCCAACAGCCACGCCGACCAGCGTAGCCAACACGATGCGCCCCCAGCGGATGCGCGGCGGCGAGCACTCGATGCAGTACGGGTGCCGATGCGGCCACGCCTCTAGCACGGTGCGGGGGTGGCGGCGGGTGGTGGGGTTCATGCGTTACTCCTCGCGCGGATGGCTGCGGCGATGTATTTCGGATGCTGCACGTCCATGCCTTCAACCAATTCGGCGCAGGCTTCGCGCTCTGCTCTTGCTCCGTTTTCGCGCTCTGCTTCCATTGCCAGCTTGATTGCAGGCATCGAAGCCGCAGAGATGCGCTTTTGAAACGCAGCAGCAAATCGCTGGAAATGAGCCTCGTCGCCCCAGCGCTGGCCAGAGGTGTCGTTCATCAGCATGGCGATTTCGTCGCGGGTCATTTCTTGCTCCTCTCTGCCAGCATGGCGTCGGCCATGCGGTAGGCGTCTGCGGCGACCATATTCCATCCAATGCTTGACTCAAGTTCCCTATAGATCTCGCACCAGTTAGCAGCCAGCAAGCCCTGCATCGCCTTCGCCGCGAAGTAATCGCGCAGGGTCATGCCGTCATCTTCCATAGTCGGAAACGCCGGTCCTCCGGTATCTTTCATTTCTGCTGCTCCTTCTCAAACGCCTCGATGTCCTTCAGCCAGTAAAACACTTTCAATGGCCCCAAGCGGAACCACTGCGGCCCGATCCCGCGCCGACGCCAATCCCGCAGGGTCGGCTCGCTAATGCGCAGGCGCTTTGCGACCTCTGCGGTCGTCAAACGCACTGGTGTTTCCATCAGATCACCCCCTCTTCTGCCTCGATGATCTCGGGCTCTTCGCGGGCTTGGCGCTCGCGTTCCATCTCGGCTTTGATCTCGTCGACGCGCTTCTTGGCGGCCTCAACCACGCGGGTGCGGTCGGCGCCCTTGGGCATGCGTGAGATGTCGGCCCGCAGGAGTTCCATGCCCTCGATGGTGGCGGTCAGCGAAATACGCTCCAGCAGCGATTCGACGTCCACGACGACCTTTGCCATCTCCACGGGCGCTGCGGGCGATTCTGGGGCGTTCTGACGCGCTTGGGGGGCGTTGCGAACGGGCTCCATGTCTTGCACCTCCTCGGGGGTGTAGGTGCCGACCACGACGCCTGGGAACACGGTGCGGATGCCCTCAGAGATGCAGCGCGAGCGCAGCATCTGGCGGGGATAGGAGCGCCACGTCGGGTTCTTAGTCAGGCCCGCATCCTGCGCCATCTTCGTCGTCCACGCGACCTCGACGCTGCCGCCAGACGGGTGCGAGAACTTGCCGACGACCTTGGTGTCGGTGTACTCGCCCCACTCCACCTTGCCGCCTGCGGATTGGAAGCGGGCCAGCATAGCGTCAGCACGCAGGGCGGGGCGTCCATTGATGACGTGGTAATCACGGGCGGCGATCGCCGGGTGCAGGCCCTCGGCTTGGGCGATCAGCATTAAAGCCATCGCCTGGTCCGGGGTTTTGACTCCGAACAGGCCCGAGCGGGCGACGCTCAGAGCCATGCGTTCGATTTGGTCGACGGGTACGAGTGCAGTCATATCAATCTCCAAAATGGGGCGGCTTCCCGCCCCGTGGGTTCAGTCAGTCAGGCCGGCGGATTCGTCGGCGGGTGCGGCTTCGGGCAGGCCGACGGTTTCCACCATGACGCCAGAGGCCATCAGCGAGATGATGTCGTCGTGCGTGGCGGGCGCGATCACGAACTGCGGCGTGACGTGGCGCAGCACGTCTGCTGCGGTGTAGGCCCGCACCAGTCGCTCGTTGCCCTCCGCGTCCATCACAGTCCAGGCCTTCAGGGTGCGCACATAGGGGCGCTTCTTCGTATCGGTCATTGTTTGCTTTCCGCGAGACGCCGCAGCGCCTCGACTTGGGTGCCGACCTGCTGCAGAAAAGACGTGATCCGGGCTTCCAGGTCGGCGATGAAGCCAGGGTCACGTTGGATGCGCTGGACGTGCAACTGCAGCGCCTCGGGCATCCGGGGGTCGTAGGAAACGAAATCGCACCACTCGCGGCCAGTGATCCACATCTGCCCCTGCACCTGCGAAATGTGATCTGCCGGCATGCCGTTGAGCAGCGTTTCGATGTGGTTCGCGGTGTTGAACGGACACTTGATCTCAATCAGCCCGTCCCAGTCGATCAGGCCGTCAGGCGAGCAGCCCGCCATCAGGGTGTCGTGGCAGACGAACCCTGTTTCCTCCACGATGCGCCCGGTGGCGCGCTCGTAGGCGGCGCGTGCTGCGGGCTCCTGCTCGGTGCCCCAGGTCATGGCCGCGCTCTGAAAGCGCTGGATCGGCTGCTGCGTCAGGCGCTCCACGACGAGTTCTGTCAGGTAATCGCGCTGGGCCTGCGCTGGGGCGCCGGATTTCAGCGCGGCGATCGCGTCGCGGAACCGGGACGCCGTGGCCTTGCCCAGGCGGGCGGCGTACCAGTCTTCAGACCGCTGGGTGTCGGTTTCGAGGATCATGCGTTCTTTTCCTTCAGCGCTTGTTCGATGGCGCGGGCAAATTCTTGCGGGCCCATGCGTTTGTGATAGGTGTCGTGGATTGACTGGATTTCTTTTTCCGTCAGTCCCTGCCACTCACGCGGCGGAGGGTCCAAATAAAGCGGATAGACCGCAGCGCCATAACATCTTTTTGCCTTTTCGCGCGCACCTTTTTCTGTCTTGTAAAGGCATCCGCCATGAACTATCCAAGCAATCGGATGATGTTCCAAATTCTTTGTGCGCCGCCTGTCGGCATCGCGCTGGGTGGCGGTTTCGAGGATCATGCCCCCACCCTCGACACGGGCTCGATCTCCACGCCGGGGCACACCTGCTCGATGCGCCAACGGATCATGGCCCGCTGCACCATCGCCAGGCCCTGCAGACGCCCGATCTGCTGGGGCGTCGGGGTGGCGGTCAGGTCGCACAGTCCGTCGAGGATCACGTAGAGATCCATCAGGTCGTTCGCATACATCTTCATCGTCTTCTCCTTAGTACAAGTGGTCCGCATCATCGAGATCCTTCTCGGGCGGCTCAAAGTTGTCATACCGGCGCGAGTCGTAGATGTCCCACGCCTCGTTTTCTATCCTGTCGTTCATCGAAGCGGCTGCGCGTTCGCGCAACTGAGCGGCGGCCGCTAGAACCTGCTGATCCGTGCCGACGAACAGCGCCACCAGCAGAGCGCGCGTGCTGGCCTTGGGCGCGTCGAGCTTGCTGACGTCGATGCTGACGTCCGGGCCGTTGCCCAGCGCCTCCGAAAGCCACTCATCCAGGTCGATGGCGTGCGAGAACACGCGCCGTTGCGCCTCGTCGTAGACCTCCTCGGGGAGGTCATAGGATGGCGTCCTCGGGTCGGCGGGGTGGCCGTAGTAAGGACCGTAGTCCGGGTCGTAGGATCCGAAGCGGGGTTCGTGTCGCATCTGTCTGCTCCTGTTGTGTTGACGACAGCGCAAGTGTAGGCCCACGCCGACAGCCGCGTCAAGCGCAGAATCGCAGATTCCCGACAGATTTAGCGGGGATTTCGGCGTGGTGCGAAAGCGGGGATATGATCGCGTCCCACGCCGACGGATCGGCCACAGGAGCAGACATGGATGAGATCGACGAGAAGCTGGCGCGACTGCCGGCAGACTTACTGAAGCGCGTGAGGCCGCGCGTGGTGCAGGAGGGCGACTGCTTGATCTGGACCGGCATGTGCGCGTATAAAACGCGCGTACCGAGGATCGCTGAGGTGCAGCCCAACGGCAAGCGGGTAGGCGTGTCGCTGCGGCGCGTCATCTTCAATGCGACGAGCAAGCGGCAGGCGAAGAGCCAAGTCGTCACCAGCACCTGCGGCAACTATCGGTGCGTCAACCCGGCGCACCTGATCGCCACCGATCACTCGGGCGTGATGCGGATTGCGATCGAGCACGGCAAGATCAACCACGCGCGGCGCTCTGCACTGGCGGCTACGGCATCGCGCAAGGCGGTGAGCAAACTGACGGAGGCCGACGTGCTGCGCATCCGATCGTCGCGCGAGCCTGCGCGACTGCTGGCGCAGCGGTTTGGCGTCAGCCGATCAACGATCAACGGCATCCGTTCCGGCAGGCGGTGGCGCAATGTGGATGTGTGGTCCGCAGTTTTCTGGAGGTTGGCAGCATGAGCGGCGGCAGCATGAATCACATCTGGCTTGAGTACGAGGGGAATTTCCGTCAGGACACACCAGAGCGCAGGGTGTTTGCCAAGCATTTTGAACTGGTGATCAAAGCCCTGCGTGACATCGAGTTGGTGGACAACGGAGACTGCAGCCCCGGTGACGAAAACGCAGCGATCCGCGCATGCCTGGGCGACGCAGTGATGCTGGCCACAGTGCTGGAGATGGCGAAGGAGGCGGTTGCCACGTTGCAGGCCGAGATCGACAGGGTGGAGGCGAAGCGATGAGAGGCCGTCGCACACTCCGCGAGGTGATGACCGATCACCAGCGCACCGAGGACACGCTGGCGGCTCTGTGGGGCAAGCCGCGACGGGAACTGCCGATTCCGGCAGAGCCGAAGAAACGCGCCCCAGCGAAGCCCAGCGGCGAGCCGACGGAAGCCGAAATCCTGCGCGCCATCATCCAGTTGCTGCACCGGCATCCTCGCGTGGCGCAGTGCTGGCGGCAGAACTCCGGGACGTTTCAGGAGCGCAACCGGGACGGCTCGACGCGGTATATCCGCGCGAACACCGCTCGCGGCATGAGCGACATCATGGGCGTGCTGCGCGACGGCCGCACGCTGGCGATCGAGGTGAAATCCCGCATCGGCCGCATGCGCCCCGGGCAGGAGGAATTCCTGCAGACGATCCGGCAGGCCGGTGGTGTGGCGGGGGTTTGCCGCAGTGTCGAAGACGCGCAGCGGCTGCTGGGGGACGTATGAGACCCCAGCGCGAAGAAATGGAGTTGCGCATTGAGCGGGCAATGGTGCGACTTAGCAGAGAGCGATACCTTTCGCAGTTGGAAGTCACGGCAACTGTGCGCAGGCTTGCCGATTGTGCGCAGAAGAAATGCGAGGGTCGCATCCGAGCTAAGTACTGCTTGCCGCCTGGAACTGAGTTCTACGGCATGCTGATGGGTCGGCCTCCGTGCAATCCGTTCGATGCGGGAGCCGGATTTCTGCTGACGAATCTCAATCGCATCTGCAAGCGAAAGAACAGAAAAGCGCGCGCAGAGATGGAAATCCTGCGCTTTCATTTGAAGGAAGGAGATTACAAGTGGCTGAGGCACCGATGACCTTTGGCGACGTTCGCCGCATGATCATTCAGACCATCGTTGAGTTGCGCGAGGGACATATGCCCGCGCATATCGGCATGGCGATTGCCGCGAACATGAAGGTGCTGAACGACAACGTTCAGGTTGAGATCAACGCCGCGAAACTCGCGCTGCAAACTGAGGAAAGGGCACACCAGTTCGGCCGTGTCGTCCGCATGGGCCAGCAGTTGATCGGCAACGAGAGCGAGCATGTATGAGAAAACGCTCCTCCTACCGCCCGCGCGGCATCAACCCGACAGCCCACCTGATGGCAATCCACGGAGCCGCCCTGCTCTCACGCGACGACCGCACCGTCTGGGCTCTGCAACTGCGCGGAGCCCTCGACGCAGTGCGCGAGGCGCGGGCGACCAAAGCGCATTGGGATACGATCTTCGACAGCGTGAACCTCGCCGAGGAACTCACGCGCATGCGCTTGGCATCGGATCCGTCAGGCGTGATCCGTGACGCCCAGCAGGCGTGCGCGGACATCATCCAGCGCATGCAGACCACCGGCACGCGGGCGGCACGGGCGGGGGAACTGGCAGCACTGTGGGATCTGGAGGCGGCGATGATCGATATTTTGGCCGGCATCACCCACGCGGAGCGGTTCCGCGCCGAGGAGCGGATCCGGGCTCGGACCGCGGCGGCGCTGGCTGGCGGGATTCCGGGGGCGACGGTGATCGACGCGCAATTTCTGGAGGAGACAGCATGAACAAACTCGACTTCTCAGCGCTCGCGCAGCGCCTGCTCATCAGCGCCGACACCCTCGTCCCCCAGTGGCTCACAGGCGGCAGGCGCAGGGGCCACGAATGGGTCTGCGGCGACCTGGCGGGCGGCGAGGGCGATTCCTGCAGCGTCAACCTGCTGTCGGGCCGGTGGGCCGATTTCGCCACGTCTGAGCGCGGCGGGGATCTCATCAGCTTGTACGCCGCGATCCACGAAATCAGCATGGGCGAGGCCTACCGCGAACTCAGCGACGAGGCGCCGGCATCCGACGTGCCGGCCAAGCCGCAGCGCCCGGTGAAACCGCAGCGCGCGGTCATCACGCCAGTGCCCGCAGAGTCTGCCGATCACGACTGCATCCACCCCGTGCTGGGGGCGCCGTCGCAGCGCTGGACGTATTACGACGGCAACGGGGACGTCCTAGGCTACGTGGCGCGGTACGATCCCGAGGGACAGCGCAAGCAGATCGTGCCCTGGACGTTCAGCGAGGACGGCTGGGGCATGGGCCAGTGGCCGGCACCTCGACCGCTCTACCGCCTGCAAGAACTGGAAGCCCGCCACGAAGACGCCGTGCTGATCGTCGAGGGCGAAAAAGCCGCAGACGCTGCCGCAGCGCTGGCGGGCTCGCCTTACGTCGCCGTGACCTGGCCCGGTGGTGCGCAAGCTCTCGGCAGGGCAGACTGGCAGGTGCTGCGCGGACGCAGGGTGCTTCTGTGGCCGGATGCCGACGAGGCGGGCGTGGCAGCGATGCAGCGGCTGGGGGAAATACTGACGCCTATCGCCAGTGAGATAAAGGTCATCGACGTGACCGGTCAGCCCGAGGGCTGGGACTGCGCGGACAGCGGGTGGACCCGGTGGACGGCGGCGCGGTCGTGGATCGCACCGCGCACCAGCGTGCTGCGGGGCCCGGAACCGCCGGCACCGCCAACGGGGCCGAAGCCCGAGCCCGAGGCGGATGCCGCAGAGAAAGCCGTGCAGGCGCGAGACGTTTCGACGCTGGAGCCGAGCGAATGGTACGCGCGCTGGGCGTACATGATGCCGGATGACGGGTTTTTCGACCTGCAGGAGCGTACAGAGGTTTCCCGATCAGCATTCAACGCGCTGTACCGCCACCAGCGCTGCACGTCGATCCATCCGGGTGCGAGTGGCGGGGCGCGGCGGGTCGATGCCGCAGTGTCGTTCGACGAAAACAGGTTAGCGATGGGCGCCCGTATTCTCGCGGGCGCCACCTACGCACCGGGCGCTGCCAGTCTGTGCGAGCACCAGGGCCAGGTTTTCGGCAACAAATGGCGCGACGGTCGACCGAAAATCCTTGACGCGATCGACCCGCAGCCGTGGCTGGATCACGTGGAGCGGCTGATCCCCGAGGAGTTTGAGCGGAATCATCTGCTGGACGCGTTTGCTTATAAGGTCCAGCATCCAGGCGTGAAAATCAATCACGCGCTACTCATCGGCGGCGTGGAGGGCGCAGGCAAGGATTCGATGATTGCGCCACTGCTGTACGCCGTTGGCGGACCGCATAAACTGAATTGCGCATCAGTCGAAACCGAAGAACTGCAACAGCAGTGGGGATACTATCTCGAAAACGAGGTCATTATCTTCAACGAATTGCGGCAGTCTGAAGCAATCGACCGCAGGGCATTGCAAAACCGGCTAAAGCCCATCCTCGCCGCACCGCCTGAACTGCTGACGGTGCAGCGAAAAATGATGCATCCAATCCAGGTGCGCAATCAGGCGTTGGTGCTGGCGATGACCAACTACCGGGACGCGATCAATCTTCCGAGCGAGGACCGGCGCTGGTTTGTGCTCTGGACGCATGCCCCCAAGATGCCTCAATCTGAATCCAGCAAACTCTGGCAGTGGTTCCACACTGGAGGCCTGCAGGCCGGTGCGCTGTACCTGCGGCAGCGTGACGTCTCGAAATTCTTGCCGGCGGCAACACCACCATGGACGGAGGCGAAAAGCATCATGGTGAACACCGGGCGCAGTGCAGCCGAGGCGTGGCTCATCGAGCGCATCGAAAAGCGGATCGAGGAGTTCCGCTTGGGCCTGCTGTCCGGTCCGTGGCAACCAGTGGTCGACCGCCTGCAGAATCAGGCGCCGACGCATATCCGGCTGAACCTGCAGGCGCTGCAGCATGCGCTGGCGGAGGCTGGGTGGACTGATCTCGGCCTGTGTGCATCGCGCTCCAATCCGGGTAAACGCCATATATGGGCTTCTCCGGACTGGCGCGGCAGCAAATCCGACGCGCGGGACGCGACGGAGACGCATCTGGCATCCAGGCCGGATGTCAGGCCGTTCTATCGGGCCGGGTGAGGTAGGCTAAAAAAATGCCCCGAGGAGACTAGCTCGACTCGGGGCGAAGTCGCCAGGTGCGCGACAAGGAGGAGACAGCCAACCGACGTAAGACGCGTGCCCTACTCGATGGCACGCGCATTATAGATCGAGTGCGAGCGCGAGCAACAGCGCCAGCAGGACAGCCAAGGCGGCGAGAATCATTTTTCGGCCTCCTGCTTCGCTTCCGTCCAGTCCATCATGGCGTTCAGCGGCGCGTGCCGCCAGGATCCGAGCGCGGCGCGCACGGCCTTATCCTCCGCGTCATGCCAGACGGCCACCGCGCGACGACTGAACAGGCCACCTGCAGTCATGCTGACGACGTGCTTCCAGCACTGCGCGGGCTCCAGGTCGGCGGCGCGGAACACCGCATTGGCGGCAGCGCGGGCAGCGGATAGCTGGTCGGCAGACAGTTCGATATTTTTGAACGATAGCATCATCGTTCTCCCGTAGCGGCTCGGATGACGTCCAACGCATAAGCCAGGTCGTCGTCGTCAGCCGCAGGATGCGTCAGGCGCTGCAGGGCGCGCAGCATCTGCGGCGCGGCGGCAATCAGGCCGGCATTGGCGCACTGTTCCACAGTGCCGCCCTGCGGTGGCCATAGTGCGATTCGCGCGCCTTTGTCGTCGGTGGCCATCGTGCCATCGGGGCAGGATGCGGTCATGTGCCACGGTCCGGGGGTGTGCATTTTCGGTTCTCCATCACTGCACGACAACGAGCGAGCCGTTGCCGTATGGCCGTTGGGCGCCAGTCCAGTTGGCGGCAATGCTGGCAATCCGGCCGTCAGCGATTGACAGCTCGATGTATTGGATCTTGCAGGGCCAACGGTACGACCGAGGCACAAAGCCGGCGCCAGCGTACACGCGCACGCGACGCTTGGCGCCAGGCGCGGCACGCAAGGCCATGCGCACGCGGGACCAGTCGCACGCTCGGCGCGTGCGGGAGGTTTCTGCAATCAGGGACGCGCGCAGCGCACGCAACTGGGGGCGCAAATAGAACATTGTCGTATCTCCAGGTCAAAACAGAGCCGGGTCGATATCAGCCGGCGGGCCCGCAGGAGCGCGCACAGGGCGCGATCCGGGCGGGAGGCAGGGATAGTCCAGCAGGCGCGCAGGGAACGGCCACACGGGCCGATTCTGAGGCTCTGGCGGGGTTTCATGGGTTAGCGGTTGCATTGGCGCCCTGAGTAGCCTTCAGTGTTCACAGGTTCGCCTGCCGCAGCGCGCCTGTCTGCGCTGTGCCAGGCGATGGCCTGCGCGATGGCGTCGAGCTTGCGGCGAGTCTGCGGCGTGTACAGATACAGGCCTTTGGCGCGATTGGCGGGATCATCGCGCAGGGCTTGCGCCATCGCCACAAGCTCGGGCGTAGTGTGGCGCTCATAGAGACGAACGGCGTTCATGGTCAACTCTTTGAATTTTTCTAAGGGTTCACAACAACCCACGCTCAGCAAACGACACGCATGTGTCGCCGACGACGATATGGTCCAGCACGCGCACGTCGACCAGCAACAGCGCATCTTTCAACGTGCGGGTCAAGTACTCATCAGCGCGCGACGGCTCTGCGCCGCCGGACGGGTGGTTATGCGCCAGGACGACGGCGGCAGCGTTCAGCGCGAGCGCTTCCTTGACCACTTCGCGCGGGTAGACGCTGGTCTGCGCAAGCGTGCCGCGAAACAGGGTGCGCGTTTCGATCATGCGATGGCCCTGATCGAGGAACATCACAGCGAACTCCTCATGGCCGGCAGCGCTTGCCGCAGCGAAATGCAGCCGCAGGTAATCCTTGACGGCGCGCGGCGAGTCCATCACGGGGCCGGTGCGGATGCGAGCGTCTAGGATCCGCAGGGCATGCGCCAGGATCGCATCTTCGCGGCGCGCGACGGCACCGGGGCCGGTGTCGGCGTCCAAGCGGTATGGGGCGGGGTCCTGCTGGCGGGCTTGGGTTTTCGGCATGGTGTCTTCTCCAGTATGTGCCCCGAATCGGGGCGTATCCTAGAACCCCCGGCGGGGGCTCCTGGGCGCGGATCAGGCCGAGGCTTTCGGGTAGACGCGGTACACGCCCTGGCACCGGCGCTCTACGCGATAGCCGCGGGCCTTGGCTGCGCGGATCGTTGACTCATTGAAGGGCTTGTACTTGCCGGTCTCACAGTAGGCATAAGTGACGTCCTTTCCGTACTTGCCTGCGCCGATGTTGGCGAGGACGGCCTCGAGTTGCGTGATGGTGTTTTGGGTCATCATGGTCTTTCCTCTCGTCAGGCTTACAGTCCGAGCGCCACCAGGGCGCCCAGGGCGATGCCGAGCGCGATCGCGAACAGGGCGTCGGCGAGGGTGAACGGGGAGTCTTGCATCATTCCCCCTCAAGCCGCGCCGCGGCATATTCAGCGCCGATCATGTCAACCATGATTAAGCGGGCTCGGTATTCTGTTTCGTCGCGCCAAGCGGCGCCGATGATGCAAGCGTCGGCATCCTGCGGCTGTCCGTAGGACGGGCAAACAGCCCAGCGTGGCGTGTGGCGGTCGTCACGCCACAGGGTCACGCCGCTGTCGGCGTGCTCTTCGATCAGGGTCCAGGTGTCGTTCATCGTCTCAGCTCCAAGTGAGCCGGCATCGGCCGGCGGATGAATCATCGGCGCGCTACCTGACGCCAGGCTTACGCTGCGCACGCATTGCGGCGCGGTCAGCGGCGATTACCCGCAGCGCAGAGGACGAGTCTTCGCGCGTCAGCGTCGCGCCTGCACGCTCCAGGGCCGCATACTGTGCGGGGATCTCTTTCGGCCTGCCGAACAGGGCCGCCATTACCGGCTGGCGGGCCGCGTCGGCCTGATCGGCCACGGCCAGGGCTTGACGTTTCGCGGCCCAATCGCGCGCGGCGATGGCTTGCGCCGCAGTGCAGACGGCCGCGCGGTAGATCGCATCCCAACGGGCCGCGTCGGCCTCACCCTTGACGCGGGCCGCGTCGATACGGGCGTCCATAGCCACGTCAGCAGCGCGAGCCCGCGCGGCCTCTGCGGCCTCAAAATCAGCCTGCGACAGACTAGACGCTACCGCGCGCCGGTAGCGGGCTTCCCCCTCCTGCGAGGGGGCCGAGGGTTCGGCCCAGTGTGTCATTCCGCCACCTCCACACGAACCCAATCGAACCCGAAACCCTCGGGCAGGGTAACGCAACCCTCTGGCAGGCGCCCGCCGCGCAGCTGGGCGACGTACAGGACGTCACCGGCCTGCAGGGTGACGCTAATGCGCGCCATCGGCACGCCGAGCACGGCCGCAGTGTCGGCGTGGCCGACGCAGGAAATCAGGTCGGCAGTGTCGGGCCGTTCGCACGCCGACAGGCGCACGAAGGCCAGCAGGTGCCTCGGCACCATGCCGAGGGAAAACGCATTTCCGATGTATCTCATCTTCGTCTACTCCAGTGTGAGCCGGCATCAGCCGGCAGAGACAGTATCAGGGCCTATGCTTACGCGGGGCTTACGCCGCCGCCTGCAGGCGCGTGAAAAACCCGCGCCCGTGGTTCATGCCGCCGCAGGAACATTCGCACGTGCCGTTAGGCTTGCCGCCCATGCAGCGGGCATCGCATTCGTGCAGCGATGCAAAGCGCTTGTACTCGATAGCCCGCTCCACGGGAAGCTTCCGGCCGTCAGCAGTGACGCCGACCAGGCGGCTGTAGCCGTCGATCCAGTTCGCTTTCGACGTCACGCCGCCCAGCGCATCGAACTGCGCCTTCGGCGCGCCCCATACGCTGACCAGCTGGTCAGAGCCGTGAAAATATCGGATCTTCGTGGTCATCGTCTTCACTCCTGTCTGTTATCGGCGCGTCAACCGCACCCGCAGGCCCCGCACGCGGGGCTAGCGGCTGGGGTCTTATTCGACTGCGATCACGATCTCGATGACGTCGTCATCGGCAACCTGCAGGTCTGTCCAATACGCGCCCGGATAGCCCGCAGTGAACGCGTGAGCGGCGTCCAGGTCGGCGAACGTGAGCATCATCGTGCGCGCGGTGTCGGCGCCTACGTTCACGATCTCGATCCGTGCTTCCATCGTCTCTCTCCAGGTTCAGCGCCGGGGATCGGCGCCACGGATGCATCATCGCGCGGGATCCTTACGTGAACCTTACAAATCCGGGGCGTTGTCGCGTATTGTTGAAATCGTGGTGAGCGCGTTGTCGAAGCCTCTCCTACTGTTGTCAATGTTGTCATGCAACCATAAAAGCATAGCGAATGTTTCGAGTTGACAGCTGCAATGGCGTTGTCGTGACAACATTGACAACATGACAACGGGAATCGGCGTTGTCGATGTTGCAGTCCGAAAAAGATCCCGGATGGACTCGCGTTGTCACGACAACATTGACAACATTGACAACGCTCGGGAAAGCGTCACGTTGGGTTTGCGTAACGCTAGCGTGACAGTAACGCGGTGCGATAGTACGGAACCCTGCGCCTGCGCGCTGTCGGCATGACCAGTTCGACCAGGAGCGGGTGCCGATCGAGCGCGATCAGGGCCAGCCGTAGGCCGGGAGCGGATAGGGAGGGGGGTATACCCATCGAAACGACTCGCGGCGTCAACGAAAACGGAGCCCCCGGAAAAACTTTTATTTTTCGCGCAAAAATCCCGCTTCGCACCGCATTTCACTGGGTGCTATCATCCCCCCATGTTCCGAGATCTACCGATCCGCGCCCGAGAGCTAAAAGCCACCCCTGCGGTGCTGGAGCGCATTTACGAGGGTGCCAGGCTCGGCCTGAAAGGTGAATCGCTGGCGCTGGCTGCGGGCTTGCTGCCGGAGGAGTTTGCGCGGCTGAAGCTGATGGATCGCACTGCGGA
>Ga0075460_10000542_pt1 | contig 14083 bp, 24 predicted proteins | sample DEB08_DNA_3_FD_77580 | JGI IMG/M metagenome (GOLD analysis project Ga0075460, IMG submission 77580) | Aqueous microbial communities from the Delaware River and Bay under freshwater to marine salinity gradient to study organic matter... | ecosystem: Environmental > Aquatic > Marine > Coastal ...
TGATGCGGTGCTTGGTGGCGCACTGGGACTCGAAGATCCAGGCGGAGCCTGGGTCGCACTTCAGGGTCTTGTCGGTCATGGGTTCACCTTCGTTATGCTATATTCCTCGGTGGACTCGTCGGCATGGGGGTCATCGACCAGGAAACCGAGGGAGAATCGGGTCACCACGGTGCCATCCCGTTCCTTGTATAGGTCCAGTATTCGGTAGAAGCTGGTCAGATTTTTGATCATGGCGACGTATTCCTCGTCGTCGGGATCCTCCAGTATGTCGTATCGCTCGTCCATGGTGCTGGTCCATTCGTAGAGTTGATCATCATCACGCTCGATGCGGGCTATGAAATACATACTCCAGTTGTGCTCGGAACCGACGTTCCATACGGTCCGAATCTTGCCACCACCGGGTGTGTGTCTCTCCAGGTCCCAGCCCAGGTTCTGGTGGACGAAGTCCTCGACGCACTCCAGGATCCTGTCGTTGGTGATCCGGTAGATCTCGATGCCGTTCTGCTCGTGAACCAGGACCCGTTCGGCGGTTCCGTTCACGATGACGGATCGGTTGATGAGTAGGAACGGTCGGCTCACTCGGAAGACCCCCCGAGCGACAGCATGATGGCCAGGATCGCAGCCGAGCCGATCAGGGCTCCGACGATGATCCGACCGTAGTCGACGCGGCGGCCCAGACCGGATTCTACCACGGCGGGCGAGATGGACGATGACGCCTGGATGGCTCCGCGGTCACCGCCGACTGCTAATGCGTAGGTGTGCATGTGGCCACCGATCGGGAACGAGCAACCCTCTTTGTTGACGCCGACCATGCCGAGGGCATCCTTAGCGTATTGGCGGTAGAGGTTGGCACCGCTGACGGCCAGGCTGATCCCCATGACGCAGGCGAATGCCAGGGCACCACCGGTGGCGACGGCTCCGGCGCAGGCGGCGCTGGCGATCAGACCGCTGACGACCTCCTCCATGACCTCGTTGGTCCAGAATCGTAATGCCTTGGCGGTATCCCCGCGCTCGCTCTGAGCGGAGTAGCCGTAGGAGATGACCACGGTGGCGGGGCCCGGAGGCATGTTGGAGGTCGGGAGAACCCCCTTGGCGATGCCGTCGGAACCGGTGGTGACGGTCTGGGAGGATACGGTGGCGAACAGCCGGTTCATGTCGCCCTGCTCGGCTAACGCTTCCAGTAGCCCCTGCTCGTCGATGGACGGGTTGGTGGCTTGGATGTCGTTGATCAGCCCGGACAGGTAGACCGTGTCGAGACGGATCAGCTTGGCGGTAACCCGGTCGGAGATGAATCGATCCTTGGACTCGGTCATGGCCGACCACTCGATCAGGTATCCGGGTTCCACGTCGGGGTATGTGGTGACTCCGTCCCGTGTGGTGGTGCCCAGCGCAGCACCGAAGTCGCTGGCTCGGACGATCAGGTTGGATCGCAGACGGGTGGAACAGGTCTGGCGGTTACCTGCCTCGCGGCTGGTCTGTGCCCAGGTGGCCATCAGTTACGACCCCCGGAGATCCTGCGGAACAGCACGATGCCGAGCGCGGATACCCCGAGTAGGAGACCTAAACCGAGACCGGCGGCAGCGACGGGATTGTCGGCAGCGAAGTCATCGACGCGATCCGAGGTGTCCCCCAGGAAACCCAGACTGAGGTTGCCCATGCGACTGAACAGCCAGACGCCTCCGGTGATGACGCCGGCAGCCACGACCGCCTGTCCGGTGACCTTGCCGGTGCCCTTGACGAAGCGGGTGTTGAGGACGTTGTCGTAGGTAGCGCGGAAGCCCTTCTTGAGGGCGGCCTTCATGCTGGCTCGAACGACGGCTTCGGTGGCTTCCTCGACCGGTTCGGTGGTGACGGCAGCGAAGTGAACCCGACGGGTGTGGGCGGTGACGGCGTTGTCGGCCGCCAGCATGTGACGAGCCGTCTCGTGGTGATCCAGGGGACCCGAGATTCCACGCATGGGTGTCTATCGTCGTTCCCGATACTTGAACACGACCGCCCGAAGGTTTAGGTGCCTTCGACCACCAGGGTCAATCATGGGAGACGCCGATACCGAGTCGCTCTACGCGGAGCGGATGAAGATCTGCCGTCAGTGCCCGCACGTCGAGATGGGGATATTCAAATCGCCGACCTGCGGTCTGTGCGGCTGCAAGTTGTCGCTGAAGGCCAGGATGAAGAACGCCAATTGCCCGGTGGACAGGTGGGTGGATACCCAATGATTGAAGTCATCCTCACCGAGGAGGAACTGGATCGCTGTTGGGATCACGCCAAGGCCATCGTGGAGTATTACGAATCTCGCAACGGCAAGAACGGCTCCGGATCCTACGGACACAACAAGATCTCCTCCAACGTCATCGGCGTCAAGGTGGAACTGGCCGGATCGAAGTGGTTGCGAACCCAACTACCGGCAGCGGTGATCCTGGAACACTTCTGGGACTTCCGTAACAACAGCACCGATGGCGACATCGGTGTGGTCATCGGTTCGATCGCCAACCAGAATCCGATCGAGGCCAAGGGAGTCACCGACGAGCAGTGGGAGAACATCCACGCCAAGTATGGCCTGCACCTGCGACGCATGGTGACCCCCAAGCAACTCACCGCGTATAATCGGGACTGCGCCATCATCCTGTGGGGGACCACCAGCAGGGATCGCACCGACGACGATGTGCGTCTGCGGGGTTGGAACCTGGCCAGCGATCTGGAGAAACACGGCGAACGGGTTAGAACCATCTGCGACAACGTCTACCTGCGTGATGACGCCTTGATGCGACCCATGGAACACCTGCCCCTGGTGCTGTCCGGGGTGATGACGGTTGCCTGAGTGCGCTTCCTGCGGTCGTAACCGGCGGAAGGTTCACCGAACCACGATGATCGACAACAGATCCAAGGCTCCGGAGCGCATCGAGGTTCCTCTGTGTGGTGCCTGCATCGACTACCTGGTGGCTCGCACCGAGCACCTCGGGTCATGATCACCTACTTCAACAGCTCGCAACGCTTAAGTATGATGAGGAAGAAATAGAGGCTCAGGTGGGGGACACCATGAGCGATAGCATAGACGAAAGCAGCGAAGTCAAAGACTACTACGAGATCATCAGCAACGAAGACTGCCGGGAGTGCGGGGAACGTTTCCTCGAGAACTCCATCGGCGAGATGGAATGCCAGGGATGCGGTCTGATCAACGGACAGGCGCTGGACACCGGTAAGGAATGGCGAGTGTTCTCCGACGGTTCAGGATCGGAGAACGAACGCACCGGCATGGCGCCGACCTGGATGCTCCACGATAAAGGTCTGACCACCGAGATCGACTGGCGCAACCGCGACGCCAACGGCGGTCGCATCTCGGGCGACTTCGCCAAGCGTCTGCGTCGCATTAGGACGCAACACAAGCGAACCCGCATCCGCAACTCCACCGAGAGGAACCTGGTGACGGCTCTGTCGGAGCTGAACCGTCTGGCCTCGGTCATGAACCTCCCGCAGCCGATCCGAGAGGAGGCTGCTTTCATCTACCGACGGGCTGTCGAAGCCAAGTTGGTTCGCGGCCGATCCATCGAAGGCGTAGTGGCGGCTTCGCTCTACGCAGCCTGCCGGATGCGGGGCAATCCTCGCACCTTGGACGAAGTGGGGGCGGCTTCACGCACCGGTCGCAAGGAGATCGGACGCACGTTCCGGGCCATCAAAATGGAACTGCAGATGCAGGTGGCTCCGGCGTCACCGGAGGGATACATCCCGCGCTTCTGTGCCGACCTGCAACTTCCCGCTAACGTGCAGGGACACGCCACCATGATCCTGGGTCGTATCGATCACTCGTCGATGATGGCGGGTCGCGGACCGACCGGTATCGCGGCTGCAGCGGTCTACCTGGCATCGCGTATGAGTGAATCCAAGAGGACGCAACGCGAGGTCTCCCAGGCTGCTGGCGTCACCGAGGTGACCATCCGTAACCGTTACCGTGAGATCTGCGAGGCTCTCGATCTGGATCCCGAGGATCCGGGCAACCTTGAGTAGTCGTTGAACCGATGACCGGACATGCGTTGCGTCATCAACCGTCATGGTGACGCGATCGGAGTCCCGTCGGTTCCGACCGACATCGACGACATCCACCGGCGCATCCGGGAAAAGGGCTCGTTCGATCGTGACGATCTGGACGCCATAGTGGAACACTACTCCGCCGTCGATCCGGAGGGGATCCTGAGGAACGCCAACGAGATAGCCGACCTCTACAACAAGTTGAACGAGGTGGGTCGTTTTGAGGACATGGTTCCGGATAGCAATACGCATCCGGAGTTCGACGGATCCCGTCCGCCACCTGGCGTCACAGTAGATGTGAACGGCGATTGGTATGACCCAGGAATCCCATTCGGTTCCATCACCACTGGGGCGGGTTCCACCAGTAGCAAAATGTATCTCTGCTGCCTGCGATACAACAACGGCAACAAGTCACCCTCCGACACCGGATACGAGATCGAGTTCTCTGGTGACGACGGATACCGCACCATCACCCTGACCGATCAGCCCGCTTGATTGAAATAGGTCGTCGCACAACCGAGGTTTGCCCCCGAACGGTGCATCGGAGCAGGAGAGTGTCTGGAATGATGATGCGAACCTGGACTCCCGCAGCGACTACCCCTCGCTGTGGATCAAGTCGGCAACACCCCCAACCGGCACCAAGAGCCCCCGAGGGTGGGCAAGCGGAAACGAGCGGATTGAACCCCGTGACGAACGTAAACGGACCTGAAGCCTCAAACGCCGTCTGACGGCGAGCCCAGCGGAGTTCCCTTCTTCCTTCGCAGGTCCGGCCCTCACCTGGGCTCTGCCGGTGGCCACACCGGGCTCGTAGATCAGTTGGAAGATCGCTACCTTGGCATGGTAGAGGCCGCGAGTTCAAATCTCGCCGAGTCCACCATCAAGTAGTCGTGGCTACCATCGACGATCATGCAGTTCATCGCCCAGGTTCGGATACGAGCCAATCTGAAACCCGATCGGAGGGGTGCCCTCCAATCACCACCCGACTACACGGTCGGTTACGCCATGCGGTTCGGATCCTATCTGGTCCTGAAGATGCACCTCCACGATGCGACGGGGGGCGCGGGTTTCGATCTCCTCGACACCTACGACACCTCGGACGGCCAACAATACCTGCCGATGTGGATGGACATGGAGGCGGTGATGGCAGTGGCTCCACAGGGTCCGGTCTACCCGGTGGATGACGAAGGCGATGTGACCCTGGCCGGATACCTACGGCTATCCCAGGACAAGGGGGATCTGAAGGTCAGCCTAAACACCGAAGCCGCGGATCCGTATCTGGATGACCCAGATGGTTTCGAGATGCTGGTGTCGTGGAGTGCCCTCCAGAAGGTGGTAGCGGGGGAGCGAGCGGTCACCACCGTCACCATCCCCGGTTTCCAGTTGGGTTTGAGTTCAGATCCGGACGGGATGGCATCCGTGATCAACCGCTCAACATTCAGGTAGTCGTGACGACGAGGTGGAACCATGAACCACAAGTCCACGCGGGTCTACAACCAGTCGTGGACCAATGAGCACCATCGTGCTCAGTCCACCAATCGCGGTTCCGAGGATCGACCGGTCAACGTGACCGTGGTCAACAAGATCCCGGAGACCAAAGCCTCCGAGGAGTCCAAGGACGATGATCCGATCAAGACGTTGAAGACGGAAGCCGTCCGATCCGTTCTCGGTTCCACCGATTTCGTCGGCGGTCTTATCCTGCTGGGACTCGCCGGTCTGGCGGTGGCTCTGTTCAAGGCACCGGGTGGTGGCAAACAATGAACCACACGCCCGCACACATCTTCTCCAAGTCCCGATTGAACGGACCGGAGGTTGGTTTCAAGGTGGCCAATAACGCATCCCCGGCGACTCCGGCTGCGCCCACCATCAACGCCGCCGAGGGTTCCACGGTGATCTACGCGGCTCCAGGTGCCACCATCGGACACCTGGCTGGCTTGCGACCCACCGGATTTCGAGCCGAGGGAACCGGTTTGCTGGGCATGACCGTCGGCGATCTGCTCAGGTCGGAGATGTTCTGGATGGGTGCTGCGATCCTGACGGGCGTCTTCCTGATGACGAGGGGGCGAGCCTGATGGCGGATATGAAACCGTGGGAGGAGGGTCTCTTCACCCAGTTCGCGACGCATCGATCGGAGATCAAGACTCAGTTCCGCAAGGCACGCGCTTCGGTCTACTACCCCAAGTGGGAAGCGATGATCATGGCATTCCCCAAACACGAACGCATTCAGAACCGGGTCTGGGATGTCCTATCCAAGGGTTGGGAGACCGAGAATAGCATGATGCAATACGGAACCGCCACCAAGGCCGAAGCGTCTTTGCGAGCCCTCAAGGTGGCCATTCTGGATCATGCAAAACCGGTCATCCAAGCCACCGGTTGCATCATCAACCGCTGTGTCGATCCTCCGTTCCTGAACCCGTGACGGTTAAACGGGTGGTCACATCCATCCGGACGCATGTCTTTGCTGACGCAGGCCTGGACCTGGGTCGCGATCATGCTCACGATCGGAATCATCCTCGGCTGGCAGGCCTGGTTGCAGTTCCGGACATTGATGTCCGAATTGTCCGAATATCGCCAACAGATTTCAATTCTCCAATTGGAAAATACGGCGGCGGAGGTGGCGGAGGAAGCCGCTATCGAACGAGCCGAGTCCGCCGAGAGCCACCTGGAGGGGATAAGGTTGCAGCACGCTCGGGATCGCGAGGAGGCTGCCGGTAGAATCGCACTGCTGGAGGGTTCGGAGACCACGCTGGCGCATCGGGTGGCGGATCTGGAGACGCAGTTGGAGACCTGGCAGGACGAGGCCAGGAACCAGAAGGGTCGGGCCAACTCCGCCAACGTCTCCAAGGGTCAGCTCCTGGAGAAGTGGGCTCCTTTCGTGGATCACCCGCAGATCGACGAGCACTGGCGACCGGAGGATTGGACGTTTATGGGTAACCCCATCGACTACATCGTCTTCGACTGGCATCGCGACACGGAAACCAACCTGACCGAGGGTGTGGTGGTGTTCGCCGAGATCAAATCGGCGGGTTCGGCTCTGAGCACCAAGCAACGTCGGATACGGGACCTGATCCGAGCCGGACGGGTGGAGTGGCGCGAGGTCAGACTGGAGTGAAATCGATGGTCTGGCTGGAGATGCGATACCACATCTTGCGGGAGGTGTAACCGTAGATGCTCAGGTCCACCACCTCGGTCAGAGGCTGGTCCAGATCCACCAGGATCTGGTCGATGCGTTCCTCCATCTCCCGTAACTGGGCGCCCACGATGCTATTGGTGGAGGGCCCGAAGTGGTAGCTGACGGTGATGGTCTCCGATTCGAAGGGTGTGTATTGGATGCTGAACTCGATGTCGTATTCGCTGTCGATCATGTAGTCCTCGTCGCGTTCCCACTCCCGTATGGCCGCAGCGACGGTGTTCCGGTTTAGGGGTTGAACCCCAAAATCCTCCAGCACGCCGTCGTATTCGGACACGTCCACCAGGATCTTCCGCTGGTCGGATGAGTCCGGGAACAGGACATCGCGGTTGATGACGAACGGACGCGGGCGCATGGATCTCCCTCGGCGCGCCGACTACTTCAAATACGAGGTGGCACTCCGTTAGAATACCGAGAGGTGAAAGACGATGAGCAGCAACATCAAGATCGATACCAAGGAAGGCTACAAGGCGAACACATGGGAGAAGACCAAGGACGGCAAGTCCTACTCCCGCATCTACGTGGACGGACCCGGCGGGTCTCTCGGCCACTTCGACCTGAGTCCGGGATCCCGCACCCAGGGTCAGTTCGTGGCCTCCAAGGATGCCTCGGTCGAGTTCGGAGTCGTCAACGACGCCGCCAAAGCACAGGTGACCCTGACCACCCCCGGTGGCCATCAGATCCTGCTGGGCGTCACCGCTCGAACCGATTCCACCGGACGGGCTCTGACCCGCGAGGAACAGATCACCATGGGCATGTGCATGAACAACGCCGGTCGTTTGCTTCCCCACATGCACGATCTGAGCGGCAAGTCCGACGCCGATGTGGCCGATTTGATGGTGTCCCTGGCACAGGCACTCTTTGACCGCTACGTCTGATTCGGTTTGGACGCACCGACAGATACAGGTAGTCGGAGTGCCGAGAGGCCTCTATGGACCGTAAAGACTGGTTGGCGGCAGCCGCTATGATCGTCGGAGCATTCCTGATGGGCATACCGGCGGCGCCGCCAGGTAGGTCCACCCGTGTGGTCAGGACCGAGAGTTATGATCGTGAGGTTCGCAAGGCCACCAAGAAGGACAAACATCTGTCTCGACTCGTCAGCGAAGCCGAGGCATTCATCGCCGACAACCCAGAGGGCGGTGAGCCCAAATCCATCAACCGTGGTTCCCGCGATTCGCTGTTGGGTCGGATGATCCGCGAGTGGGGCAACCCGATATACGGCAAGAAGACCCGCAAGCAGAAGTTCCAGATCCTCTACCACTACGACCGGGAGACCGACACCGCCACGTTGCTGGCTTTCGGCAACCACAAGCACCTCTACCAGGGTTCCGGATACCCGGTGTGAAGTCTCAAATACGGGAGCCATCCTGGGTTCGCCATGGAACTGATGGTGGGTCTGATCTCGTCGCGACATCCGATGCCGGTATCCGAGTTCGTCTACCACGGAACGGTGGAGGATCCCAACGATTACCTGGTCCTGGAGAGGATCGCTAAGTCGTTCCTGCACGAGCATGTGATCGGTTCCGGTCTGTCGAAGGTGGTGCTACACGTCACCGGCCTGGGGCAGGCGCTATCGTCGTTCCTGAAGATGTGGACCTGGGCGGTGGCCGCCCATCCCGATGCCATGCCGATGCTGGATTTGGCGCACTGGGATCGCGAGACCGATAACTACCTCCGGCAATCCTGGGATCTGATGATCGAGTGAAGGTTCAGGTAGGAATCCCTCGGATGGGAGTCCATGCAGATCAAGATCCCGCTTGGTGAATCAAAATACCTGGTCATCGAGGATTGGATGGACAACAAAAAGCTGGTCAAGGTGTCGGTCATGGACGCCACCAGCGATTCGTCGATCACCCTTGGACTGGCGGAGCGCGAGGATTTCAAGCGTGCGGGGCGATCCATGTGATCAGGGATTGGCTGACTCGAGCGGTGATGTTCTTCCTGGCCATGGACGGCCTCCTGCACGTGTTCGAGGTGTTCTCGGCGTGGCACGAACGAGCCTGGATGACCTTCGGGCTGACCCTGTTTCACGCCATCATATTCTTCCTGGCCGCGTATTTCGTCGGACACGATCACAGTCACCACAGAGATCCTACGGAGCACCGTTAAGTAGGTCATCAACGGTGGTCAAGACCATGACGGATCTGGTGGCCCTCAACGCCTGGGCCGACGGTCTCAGTTGGGATCTTCACGAGGGTCTCATCCAGAATCACGACGCTCCCATGACTCGGCAGGATGCCGCGTCGCAATCGACACGGTGGATGCTACGCTTCCGATACCGCATCTGCGAGGACACCGGTGAGGTTTTCGACATCACCGAACAGGGATTCCTCTACCGCTCGGGGGCGATTGCCTGAGATCGATCGGCAAGGTGACCCTGGGTCTTGACGACTCGGCTCGCGTGATGGTGCGTTCCAACGTGATGATGGCGGGTCCCAACGACCGCGATGATCTCTACTTCGTCATGTTCAACATCATGGCTCCGGACGAGGGTAACCCCCTGCGTCTGTCGGTGGCCACGGTCGGCAACTTCGCCGATACCCTCGTGGATCTCGGCATCTCGGATCGCGAGACGGTTCGTAGGCTCATCACGGAGGATCCGGAACGATACCTGCAGACCGTAGCCGACAACTACGCCGCCATGGTGTCGACCGGCGAGGAGAAGGTGTCGATCCCGCTGGATTCGCAGACCAACGCCGACAAGGCTCGAGCGGTGCTGGCGTCGTTGATCGACAACAAATGCTACGTTCAGGTGACCCGATACCGGATTCCCGGTGCCGATCCCGAGATCATCGAGAAGGCGCAGGAGGTTCCGACCGAGGAACTGATCCCGAGCCTGAAGGCGATGCTGGACATCGTCAAGGACTGGCAGAACTTCGACATGGAGGCATACGCATGACCCAGCACAGCATCGACATCAGCACCGCAATCGAACGAACCGAGGCCGCCGGTGTGACCATCGGCGGATACACGGTGCGAATGACCTGCCAGGAATCCTGCTTCAGGAATCCGTCCGATCCGGTGCACGACGCCGTGCGGGAGTTGTTCGGTAGATCCTACGACGACAACCAGTTCCGAGTCCTGGAAGTGGCCGACAAAGGCACATACGCGGTGTTCGACGGCTACATCCTGATGGCCTCCGAGGGCATTGAGGAGCACATCAACGGCTTCGACCAGGAACTCAACCAGATTCTGTCGACGATCGATGGCGAGGACAAACCCGAGGTGGGTCTCAACATCGGTTTCCTTTCCTCCGGCGACACCGGTGAACACGTCCACGGCCCCGATTGCGATCACTGAGCGACGGTGTCTTCATATAGGGGATGCGATAACGACCCCCTACGAGAGTGTTTAGCATGACCAACGAAGACAGCATCCAAGACCCGATGAGAGCCGCCCTGTGGACCTACCGTCACCGCCGTGACGGTTACGTGTCCTCCGGGAACTACCGACCGACCGAAGCCTCGTGCGAGATCATCGACGAGTTCGGCAACCCCAAGCGGATCGGCAAGTGCCGTCGCGCCATCTACTACCGTCTGACCGGAGCCGACTCCGGTGAGAAGACCGACAACACCCAACTGATCTTCGCCACCGGCAACGCCATGGAGGACTACTTCTGCGACATGTGGGAGGAGGCCGGCGTGCTGATCACCCAGGGCTACCGCTTCCGCGGCGAGACCACGGCTCCCGACGGCACCAAGATCACCATCAGCGGTGAGATGGACGGATTGCTTCGCAACTTCACCCAGGAGGATGCCCACGCACCCGTCGACGGAGGCCGGATCACCGGCATCTCCGACACCAAGGCCACCATCATGGAGTTCAAGACCGCTCGCGGTATGTCGATCGAGGCCACCATGCCCAACCTGGTTCGATACCCGAGTGCCGAGATGCGTCTCTACCCCGATGGCCACCCCAAGTTGGCCTACGTCATGCAGGTGGCATGCTACCTGCACATGAAGGGCGTCGTGGAGGCCGAGTTCGACGTGACCATCGACGAGGGACAGATCTGCTACGCTGGCCTCAAGCCGATGGTCTTCCAGGTCTTCAAGGTGCGATTGGATGCCGACGGCAACATCCTGGTGTTCGACAAGTTCGGCAACGAGATCCTTCCCAGCCAAGCCTACCTGATGGGCAAGCACGATGACCCCAATCTGACCGTCAACCCCCGACAGAACTTCAACGTGGCCGGCATCCTGCAGTCCTACGCCGACGTCACCAATGCTCTGGCGGCCGGTGTGATCCCCGAACGCGACTTCCAGTTGCGATGGTCGCAGGACCGGATCAACGAGATGCGAGCCAACGGTTTCGCCTACACGGGTTCCGGCAACCTGGTCAACCACGTCAAGAACTGGGAGAAGGATGAACTGGCCACAGTCGGCGACTTTGAGTGTGGATACTGCGACTTCAGGGACACCTGCTACCCGCAACTGAGCTTGACGGAGATCGTCGAGGCCGGTGCCATGACCGAGGAGCAGGCTTTGGAACGACTCTACGACGCCAACATGTTGCGCCGACCGGGTTCCGAACAAGAGGAACTGGATGCCTTCTTCGAGTTGCCGGACTTCTGAGGCTACTCCACGACCTCGGCCACGATGACCGAGATGTCGTCTCTGAGGGCGTAATCGGAACTGGTTCGCAGATCGCTCAGGATTTCATCCAGGAGACCGACGGCGACGGCGGGTTCCTCGTCGGAGACCAGGGTAGCCAGTTCCTGCGAATCCATCAACTTGATGAGGCCATCGCTGGCCAGCACCAGACGATCCCCGATACGGATGTCGAGGGTGCGGACGTGCCCGTCCGAGACGTTGTCGTGGCTGATGCTGAGGTCGGGATTCCTACCGATCTGATACGGGAAGTTGGGTGCGTGCATGCGATCGCGAGACCTGGACAGAACCGAGCCATCGCGGATGTGCCACCACCGGGAGTCGCCGAGGTTATATGCCAAGGCATGGGGTTCGGACGGATGGATGACCACGAGGGTTAACGTGGAGGATCCGGGTGCTCGGCACCGTGCTACCGACTGCGTCAGGGTGGCCATCAGTTGTTCCTGGGTTGCGGGATAGCCGTCGTGCATGACGATCTCGGAGACCAGTAGGTGCGACCAGATGCTGGGATCGACGCCACGATCGACCCAGGAACCGACGCCGTCAGCGACGACCAGCAGACGATCACTGAATGCGTAGGCATCGTGCCCACGCAGGGGCAGATCCAACGCCGAGGTGTTGAGACGCATGGTTCCAGTTGGTCGTGCCGACTACTTGAAAAGGGTGCCCGCCCCCGTCAGGGGCATGAAGATCGCGATGTGCGGGCCCATGGCTTCCGGCAAATCGTTCATCGCCGAGCGTCTGATCGCCGACGCCGGATACCAGCGAGTGTCGCTGGCGCGGGGAGTCAAGCTCCTGGGGCGGGCGGTCATCGAAGCCTTGGTCGCCGACGGTCTGGTGGCTCCGGAACAGGCGGGCATCAAGCAACGAAGACTGCTGCAGGCCATCGGGGCTGAAGGGCGGGCTATCGATGCCAACATGTGGATACGCGATGCCGTGTCCGAGTCCCGCAAGCACGATCTGGTGATCATCGACGATGTTCGTTTCATCAACGAGGCTCGAGCACTGGTCAACGAGGGATTCCTGCTGATCCGATTGAGGTTCGCCGACGACGAATCCCAGATGGCTCGCCTGCAGAAGGCGTATCCCGACGATTGGGAACGCCATTGGGAGTCTCGGAACGATGTCTCGGAGTGCGAATACACCCAGATTCCCGAGGAACTGATCTCCCTGGATCTGACGGTGACCGACGGTGAGGACAACTGGCGGGAGGTGGCGGCACTGGTTGACCTGACCACCTACACCGAGATCATCACGGATTGAACGGTTTCATGCCGTGCCCGTATCCGAGGTAACTGCGTTGGGAATACGGTAGGACACGACCCTTCAGGTAGTCCATCAGGATGCCGTCGAAGGCGGGGTCGGGATTCCGGTATGCCAGGTTGGTGGCGAGGATGGCCACCGCTACCGACTCCTCGCCATCGAGGATGATGCTGCCGAACGGGATGACGGTGCCGAGGTATTGATCCAGATTGGCGTCACGGACACGACGCATGCCGTTGCGGATGCCGTTGAGGGTCATGACGTTACCGAGATTCATCCATCGCACCGGGATGACCACCGGATCGAGGACGACGGCACTACCGTCGAAACGAGCCCCCCAGTTGTCGTCGCTGCCGAGATCGCGAGCCAGCATGCCGTGTTCCTGGAACAGGTAGTCGAGAACCTGGCGTCGACTGGTGTTGCGGGCGACGGGGTCGGGGTCATCGTTTGGAATCCTCTCCATCACCCAGGATGCCACCGGGGTGCCGACGGTCAGTAATTCGCACATCTCGGGGTCGTGATCGCACAGTTGATCCAGCGAGTCGCGGTCCAGAAGACCCTCGCGGTAGGAATCAACCCGCGGTAGGGCTGATGGCGAACCGTTCTGGCTCAGGTATCGGAACAGATCGGCCTGCCAACGGTTGATGGCCAGGATCGACGAACCGACGTATGCTCGCCACGGATCGAGACGATTTTTGTTCTCCCAGCGTCGGAGTTGGCTGAGGGGTGCGTCTGGTAGAGCCACCACCTTAACCACCAGATCGGAACGGGTGGGGTGATCCATGACGATGCCACAGGATCCGGACAGCGAGTTGCGGATACTTTGCGGGGCGGCGGGAATTGGTCCGTAGAAGCCCTCATGGTCGCGCTCGGCCGCCCGGAGCAAACGAGGATCACGACCGGAGATCAGGGTTCGGAGGTCGCCACGGGTCATGGGTCGGGGCATCGGTGAACCGTCGACGGTGACTCGGTATAAGCGATTTGATACCGGGACAGCCACGAT
>Ga0075460_10000550_pt1 | contig 14016 bp, 4 predicted proteins | sample DEB08_DNA_3_FD_77580 | JGI IMG/M metagenome (GOLD analysis project Ga0075460, IMG submission 77580) | Aqueous microbial communities from the Delaware River and Bay under freshwater to marine salinity gradient to study organic matter... | ecosystem: Environmental > Aquatic > Marine > Coastal ...
AGAGCTTCAAAGAGACCTTAGAGGTGGTCAGTTCAATGTCTCTAACCAAGTTCCTAAAGACTACAAGCCCGGATTTGAGCCAGAGTTTTCCTACTTCCAAGATGACCCAGAGAATGTGCTGGTTCCAGATAGGGGATATCGTCCGACCAGACAGATTATCGAGCGCAATGGCGGAGCACCTGCCTATGCTAAACCAGCAGGCATGGCCGAAGGCGGTGTTGCCGAGGGCATTGGTGCGCTAGAGCCTGAGCTGGCTGGAAGCACTGACGCACTGGCGCTAATCCCTGCCATTCTTGGTCAGACCGAGAATGCCGACGAGGTGATCAATAACTTCATCAGGAAGTATGGCGTTGACCGCTTCAGAGAGATTAGGGCTATGATCCTTGATCAGTATGTTGCTCCAAACTCCCAGAAGGAAGGCATGATCAGGGGCGCAGGAAGCGGCATGGATGATCAGGTTCCCGGAATGATTGGTAGCCAGCAGCCGGTTGCAGTGTCACCCGGTGAGTACATCGTGCCTGCTGATGTTGTATCAGGGCTAGGCGATGGTAGCTCAGATGCTGGGGCTAAAGAATTGGATGGCATGATGGAGCGAGTGCGTATGGCTCGCGGCGGTACAACACGACAAGCACCGCCAATCAACCAAGCTAGGGTTATGCCAGCATGAATATAGCTGTCGTTCCAAAAGAACATTTCAACCAATACTGGAAACATGTCAGGGATTACCTTGAGCCAGCGGTTGAGCGTTCTGATGGACGATGGGATATGGAGCATGTTGCTGCTGCCTGTGCAGCAGGCCATTACCATGTGATGATTGCCAGTGATGGCAGGGATATTAAAGGCGTGTTAACCATGTCGCCCGTGGACTATCCCGGCAGGAGGATGATGGCGCTGCACTTCTTGGGCGGTGAAGACTTTGATGCGTGGTATCCGAACATGCTTAAAGAGTTAACTAAGTATGCATTGGCCTGTGGTTGCGATGGACTTGAGGGCGCTGCAAGAGACGGGTTCTGGAAGTGGTTTAAGGCGGATGGTTGGAGCAAAGAGTCTGCCTATTACATAAAGGACTTGGGCTAATGCAGGTTCTTCAGGTAAAGCCTAATGATTGCCATAGGGTTTGGCCTGATGTTGAGCGGTATATTGTTTCGGCTATAGAAAGTGGGTCGTCAGGCGGCAGTCCCATATGCAATCACCATCATGTTAGGGCTGATGTTGCGGCGGGAAGGCAGTTGATGTTCGTTGCTCTTGATGAGGGCAAGATACATGGTTGTGCGACCGTTTCAATAATCAACAACCCGCTTGCATGTTGTGCAATGATCACGGCGCTAGGCGGCAAAATGGTAGTTAACGAAGAAACCTTCGCCGCTCTTTGCAGTTTATTGAAAATGTATGGTGTAACAAGGGTTCAATCATGTGTTCAACCCTCAACAGCGCGGCTTTACAAGAAGGTTGGCCTTGCTGTGGTAGCAGAGATTGCTGAGATGGAGATATAGGTATGAGTTTTAAGGGCAGCAGTGGCAGCGGAACGCAAAGAGTAGAGAACATCACGATCCCAGATGAGGTAATGCCTTATCTGCTTGATATCCTTGATCGTGGAGAAGGCCAGTCTGTTCTTGATTACCAGACATACGGCGCTCCTCGCTTAGCGGAGTTTACTCCCGAGGAGCAGACAGCACAGCAGGCGTATGCAGATCTTTACAGAGCGGATCTTCCGAGCCAGTTTGCGGAAGGTCGAGGACTTTTTAGCGGCGCAGGAGATGTGGCTGGACGCCTCGCTGAGTATGGCGCTAGCGGCGGAGGGGCTGGAGTTGGCGCTATTGGCGCAGTAAATTACGACCCTGCTAGCCGAGACGCTGAATACGCAGCCGGTCAAATGGCTAACAATTACGCAGCAAATCAGCGCAATTCTGGCTATCAAGCTAGCGGGATAGATAGCTTGTTTAGGGGAGAGCGCGGCACTAATGCCTACGTTGCTGGGCAGAGAGACGTTGAGTTTGATCCCGGAACCCTGAATAACAGAGAAATGATTGAGTCGTACATGAATCCGTACACTCAACTTGTTGTTGACAGGGCTAAAGACGAAGCTCGGCGTCAGTCAGAAGTATCGGGCGCTGCGATTGGTGGTGAAGCAGCAGGGTCTGGCAGTCTGGGTGGATACCGAGAAGCCATCATGCAGTCAGAGCGGCTGCGCAACCTTGAAGATGAGATGACCGGAATCCAAGTCGAGGGCATGTCTCAGGCATACAACAATGCAGTAAGCCTGATGGAGGCAGACCGAAATGCAAATGTACAGCTAGAGACTTTCCGTCAGAATCAGTTCCAGCTAAACGAGTCGTCTCGTCAGGCCATGCAAGAATACAGCATGCGCCAGCAAGATCTGAACAATACCGCAATGCAGGCAGAAGAGACTCTCAGGCAGAATGCATTTCAGTTAACTGATCAGTCGCAGCAAGCATTAGAGCAGTTTAACCAAGCCCAGTTCGCAGCCAATGAGGCAGCAAGACAGGTTCAGCAGCAGCTAGAGAGTGATGCATTCTCTAACAACGAGCAGGCCAAGCAGGCTCTAGAAAAGTTTAAGCAATCTCAGTTCCAGATGAACGAAGCTGGCAAGCAATTCAAAGCCCAACTTGCCGATAATGCTGCCAACAGGTCTTCTCAGGCGTCAATTGCAGCGGCCAACAGGGCGCTTCAAGCGAATATTGCTGGTATGGAGGGGATGCTTGCTTCAGGAAAGAGCTTGTACGACTCCGGTCTGACTGATGAATCGGCCTACCTGAACCGAGTCAACCTGATGAATCAGTCGGGTATGGCGCAACGCGCTCTTGAGCAGGCAGGAATAGATATTGGATACCAAGACTTCTTGAACCAACAGGCGTACCCAATAGAAGTGCTTAACCAGCTAGCGGCATTAGTGTACGGCGCTCCATTCCAGCCGGGATCCGTCACCACAATGTATAATTCAGGCCCGTCAACCGCCGAACTTTTAACCAGTCTGGGCTTGCTCGGTGCTGGCATTTATAACCAAGGTAGGTAGCAATTATGAATTTGTTGCAAGTGGAAGACATGGTTAAGGGACTGCCTGACAATGCCCTTCAACAGCAGATGCAGCAGCCTAGCGGTCAGATACCTCCCTACATTGTTGCTTCTGAGATTCAGCGTCGTAAGGATATGCGGCAGCGATACGAGGCGCAGCAGCCACAACAGAAAGGCACGGTAGTTGAGCAGCTAATGTCACAGGCCGCACCCCAGATGCCGCCCCAGATGCCGCCTCAGATGCCGCAAATGCCCCCGCAAATGCCTCCACAAATGTCACAAGGTGGGAATCCGCGCATCAATCCAGCCCAAATGCAGGGCATTGGTGGGTTGGCAGCCCAGAAAATGGCATCCGGTGGACAAGTTAAGAGGATGCAGGCTGGTGGATTGACAGGTATGCCGGGCGAAGGTGCGTTAATGCCGCTGACCATCAAGGCAAAGCAGCTTGCTGCCCAGCTAGGCATATCGTTTGACGAAGCCATGCAGCGCTTGCAGATGTCTGCCCAGATGAACATGCCAAACTACCAGATGATAGCTCCGGCTGGCATGGGCTTTGAGAACATGCTTCCTGAGATGAGGCTGCCAGAGAATGCGGGCATGAATCTTGGTGGTGTAAACCAACTATCCAGAGACGCCAATACGCAAGGCTCATCTTTCCCGGATGTTGCTGGTTTCCTTCAAGATCAGATGATCAAGTCGCAGATGTACGGCCCCAACTATCAGATGATAGCTCCGGCTGGCATGGGCTTTGACAATATACTTCCCGATATGAAACTGCCAGAGAATGCGGGCAGGAATCTGCAAGGCGTTAATCAGCTACCAAGAGACACTAATACTGTGGGTTCTGAGTTTCCAATAGATCCCGCTAGAGCAAGGTCTAAGCTATCTCCATCACTTGGCAACATTGATGTTAACTCAATGATCCCAAGGGAAGTTCCTCCGATGAACTACGACTTCTCTCTGCCTGACGTGTCAGGCACCGCCTCTGATGTCTTTTCGTCAATACAAGCAGGGTTTAATGCTACGCCTCTTGGTCAGTTCTCGGCTGGAGCATCAGGTAGAGTCTCTGATGTGTATAACGAGCAAGGGCTTGGGCCAGCAGCAGGCCAGTTCGGAAGAGAGTTTATTAAAGGAATGCCCGCTCTTGGACAGACCATAGCGGATCCATACATTAGAGCGGCAACCCCGGCAGCTCGCGCCGTTGTTGAGGGAGTTGATGCAATAACCAAGCCGTTCGGTCAGGCGCTTGATCAATTCGTTACTGGCGACGCCACAGACCCCTTAACGCTTGGGGATATATATGGCGGTATTACTGGATTGTTTGGCCCATCCGTTGATGACCTAAAGGAGGTTGTCCCAACTGGAAAGAGGATAGATCCTGTTATCGCCTCTGGACAGTCCAGCGCTCTTGAACAGGGAGCGCCACCAAACAAACCGACCCCACAAACCAAAGGTCTAGACACTGACAAGTCAGTTCAAGGTAGTACTGCCAACAGCAAGCTCACGACTTACGCCGCTGATCAGCTAGCCGGGATGTCTTCAACAGGTCTTGACTTGTCTGACCTTGTGGCACAACAACAGCGTGATGCAGTGAGTGCTGCGTTGATGCAGCTAGGTGCAGGTATCTTGGGTCAGGACTATGGCGGTGGCGCTAGCCGTGCTGCTGAAGCATTTATGACAGGCAATCAGGCTGCGAGACAGACTGACATGGCGCAGCGCGTGGCTAAGTACGAAGCTCAAAGAGAGGATGCGGCGGCGAAAGCGGCGGCAACCACAAGAGAGAGCGAGTTCACAAGAGACCTTCAGGTCAAAAAAGATGAGATTAATCAGGCGATTCTATCATCTCAAAACGCGAATGCTAGAACTCTGTTCAGTGGCCTAATGGATCTTCTTGAAGTGAGGCATGCGAGCGCGATGACGCCGGACGAAAAGGCCGCCATTGAGCGAGAGATGAATATTCTTCTTGCACAGTATACTAAGATACTCGGCCCTCCCACTAAGGAAGACAAGAAAGACAAGGCAGGCCCGATGCTAGGCCCGATTGAATGGACGTCAATGTCCGAATAGCCGTAATAAAAGTATATCGCTGCGAAGAGGTGAGCGCCCGTGGATGTAAGACTCCCTAATGGTCAAATTATTAGCAATGTTCCAGATGGGGTCTCCAAGCGAGAGATTGCCGAAAAAGCAATAAGCTATGGGCTTGCCACGCCAGAAGACTTCGGTGACTTTTTAACGCAGGCCCAACTCCCTGAAGACGAAACCACGTTCCTCGGAGCTGGCCTTGAGTTTGGCAAGCGAGCCATTGGCGGCATAGGAACGGGTCTTTCTTCTGTAGTGACAGGTCTCGGCCAGCTTGTCCCCGGACTTGATGATGATAAGTTAATAGCTGCTGATACCGCAGTCAGAGAGAAAGTTGCGGAGACTCTAGGCTACGATCCAGCATACGACGAGAGCTACGCTGCGCAGCTAGGCACGGTTGTTGGTGAAGTCGTCCCAACACTTATTCCTTATCTTGGTCGGGCGGGCAGAGCACTAAGCTTAGGGCGGAACGTTGCAGCAGGCTCCATGATGGCCGGTCAGGCGTTAACCGAAGGTGGTTACGACCGTCAGGCGTTTGAGCAAGAAACCGGAGAAGATATTTCTGCTACGGAAGAGGTGCTTGCTAAAGGGCGAGACGTTCTTCTCGGGCAGCTAGAAAGGTTTGGTATTCCACAGCGAATATTGAAAGGGCTTCCCAAAGGCTTCTTCGCTACTAAAGAAGGCAATAATATTGCCAAGCGGATTGAGTCGCTGGTCATCAGTGGCGCTGCGGAAGGTGCGCAGGAAGTCGGTCAGGGAATTGTCAGAGATATCACTGACCTTGCTATCTACAATCCAGATCAAGAAATTGGCGAGAGCGCACTTGATGACTTTACCTTGGGCGCTGGCGCTGGTGCGTTCTTCGACCTTGTTCTTGGTTTCGCCGGAGGAAAGCGCGGCCTCTCAAGCACTCGTCCGAGAGAAGATATCCGTGAGCTTACGGATGAAGAGAAGGAGCAGGAGCGCCTAGCCAGAGAGGCTTATGAAGCGGAGACTCTTGATAAAGATGCGTCAAGTCTATCTTTTTATGACCAAGGCTTCGCTGGGCCGCCTGATGTTGTAGGTTATGTCGATCCATTCGGCAAAGATATCAGTGAGAGAAAAGACAACAAGGACATCTCCAACACAATCATCAAGCGACAGGGAGTCGATCTACCTATCGGTCAGGTGTTTGATCTTGAAATCACTGATGATGGTTACAGAGTTGCATTAGATGGTGAGCAGTTCGGCCCAACATTCCAAGACTCAAATGATGCGGCGGAGGTTGCGACCAATCTTACTAATTACAGCATTGGTTTGCGTAAGTCTGGCGAAATAGATTACTTAGCTGGAACATCGAACAACCAATACAGCAATGCTCAGCTTCGAGACCTTCAAGTCTTTGGTCGTGCATTGCCAGACCTTGAGTCTAGAAGGTACACCCGTGGCGAGGTGGACTTGGCTGTTGAGACACCTCAGTCTCGGCAAGAGACAAGCAATTTAACTGTTGATGAGTTACTGGATCAGGGCATCCCGAAAGCGCGGTGGTCTGCGTCCCAGAAGATTGACTACAAGCGAATACAGTCTGGCGCTCCTGTCACCAATACGTACACACTTGATGAGATCAAGAGCGTTAACAAAGGATCTTTAGGCAAGCTTGGCGAGGTGATGGCAGGTAGGACAACTGCCACTACAGTTGTCCCAGTTAAGATGCCAGAGGGCTACAAGCTACGAACCAACAACGGCGTGGTATTAGATACGCCAGCAATGCCTGATTTTGGCACGGCAACAAGGGCCGCAAGAGAAGCCAATGAGAAGTCTCTGCTGGGCAACACGATCCCTTCTACCGATGTGTTGTCGCTAGAGGGAGAGGCTGAAGCTAAGGTTTCCGAGGCGCTAGCCAATAAGAATATCGATGTCCGACTAGACTCCAAGGAGATGTCTGGCCTAATCAAGAAGTTGATTGGCAAGACACCCTCCAAGAAGAACCCTGTCCGCAGCCTGAAGCCTGAAGAGACTCAGCTATTGTTGCATGAGATCACTCGACTCCCGAGGCTTGATGTACCAACAGCTCTTCCAAATCTAGCACAGCCCGTTCCCAACCAAGAACTTGTTAGACGCACAAGGAACGCTGTAAGTACGGGGCGGGGAACTCCATCTATAACGGAGATGGACTTTGTAACCGGACAGCCTACCAGTCAGGCAGAGGCTCGACGCGTTAGAAGAGAAGGGCAGCGAACAGCACAACGCGCAGAGCAAGAGCAACTTGCTGCACAAGCCGCTGTTGATCCTTACAGAGCAGGCCAAGGCAACGTGCCTGCCAATCAACAAGTTCAACTGTATGATCCTGACAATTCAGGAGCCGGTCAGATCCTGAGAGATCTCGCTGCCAAGTTTGGACTTGGCGACAAGATCAATACCCGCATGGTGGATCAGGTTGGTCAGGCAGTGGTCGATAGGGATGGCAATGTCAGGATCATACCTACCAAGTCAGCCGCTGACGCGCAGGGTTCCTACCAATCTGTTGCCAAGCTAATTCAGGTTGCCCTTGATGACATTAGGGTGAGGGTAGGGAAGGGTGCTACCTATGAAGAGGCTATTGCTGATGTGTTCAACCATGAGGTTGTCCACGCGCTTAGGGCGTTAGATTTATTTACACCACAGGAATGGAATCTGCTTGAGAAGTTAAGCAGAACCTACAAACTACCCGGCACTAACACCAGCTACACCCAATGGGCACAGCAAAACTACAGCGATATGTCTCCTGTTGTTCGGCAGGAGGAAGCCATTGCCCAGATGATTCGCCATGCCTTGACCACTGGCGTCAACATGGATGGCGGTGTTCAGAAGCCCGGCGGCAAGGTGCGTCAGCTACTCAACAAGATCATTGAGTTCTTCAAGTCCATCGTTACCAGCGGCAAGAATGCGGATGTCCAGTCCTTTGCTGAGATTGTAGAGGAGATCAGGACAGGCAAGATCGGTCGCCGTGATGCAGAGATCAGAACCAAGTTCCGACAAGAGAAGAAAGCAGGCGTTGTCCCAGAGCGCTTGATTGACGAAGAGTTCTTCCAGACCCAGCGCCCATCAATGGCTGGCGATACTCCTGAACAAGTTGTTAATAATGTTAATAGCCAGATACCTAACGGCGAAAGGCTGCAAGATGCAGCGGGCATTAGTGATGACATGTTGTTCTCTCGCATTGAGCGAGCCAAGGAACAGGGCTTTGATACAGGAACCGTCTACTATCATGGCAACATAGGTCGCCCAGATGGCAGTGGCAAGAAGACATTCAGGGGCCGTGTAGGCAACGGCGCTATCGCTGGACACTTCACCGACAAGGCGAACTTTGCTGCTGGCTTTGCTCGCGGACTCGGAGAGACAAATCCAGTTATTTACCCTGTCTTTCTGAGAAAGGGCCGAGGAGATAATGAGATTGGCGGGCTGTTTGATGTTAGAAAATCTGATCAAGACGGCGCATTGCAGGTGCTCATCGACACTATTGAGACACCGCTTGATTCAATGCCAAGACTGAAAGAGGGGCTGACAAACTACTACACCCAAGCCCTGCTAGAAGATAAGCGGATGGGGTTTGGCGGGAAGTCAGAAGAAATCATTGAGCTTTACAGAACCGCCCCCGAGACTCTTGAGGTGTCTGGTCGCATGGTTTCCAAGGAAGAGATTGCGCCGGATGTTGGCGAGGCTCTAGCAAGGGAATACCACAGGGTACAGGCTGCTAATCTGGATCAGCTTATATCCGACATCGAAGATGAATCAATCGACTTCGGCCTACTGGAAAGATACGCCCCTTACATAAAAGAGGCTGGGTTCACTGGCTACTACGATATCGAAGAACTAAGCCTGCCATACACCGGCATTGCCATGTTCGATAACGCGGACATTAAAGGTGTCTATGCAGAGTTCAATCCTGATAATGTTCCAGAAGGGATGGACTATGCCGATGACATCATGTTCAGCAGGAAGGCTGGCCGCCCAAACACAGACCTTCGACCAGAAGTCGCCCGAGCATACAAGGCTCTTGTGGAAGGCCGGATAACCAGAGGCGAATATCAGGATATCGTTGCCGAGACTGTTCGTCCATATGAGTCAGTGCCAGTTCCAGCGACCTACGATGAAATGTATAACGCCCTTACTAGGGATAAGCGCGAGAAGATCAATGTTCCTATCGAAGATGGATCTAGTGTTGGCTTGCGATTAGACATACCTGCCTATACTCAGCATGGCGTCTGGGTTCCAACGATTCATGGCCGTGGTGGCAAGGCGTCTCATAGGGCAACCGCCGCTATAGCTAATGCTGACTTCACAAGAACAAGCGAGAAGGCCGCCCAGCGAATCATGGAAGCTGAAGTAGAAGGCACCGAGGGCTATGCTGAAGTTAAAAGACTCAAGGAAGATTTAGCCGCTGGCCGAATCGACAAGAAGAGGTACGATGCCCGTATGGGCCAGTTCAGCAAGAGTCCATTTGCACAGATCAAGGGTGAGTTTATTAACAGGTCTGATGCAGAAAACTACGCTCTTGCACGGGAAGCAATCAATAGTCCTGAGTGGACACAGGTTGGTTTTGACCCCCGGCGTAGGTCTGTTTTCTATGATCGGGTTGATGGCAATCCAGTAGCCACAGCGGATGAGGTAGTTCAGGTTGGCCCTCTGGTACTGGCAAAGAACGCTCGCTTCCGTGATGACGACGTTATGTATAGTCGGGGCAGTGGCGCACCAATAACAAAAGCCATTCAAACCGCAAAGAAAAAATACTCTGGCGTTCGTATAGCGACAGAAGAAGAGTTCTTTGGAAAGTTTTGGCCCGAGCTTATTCGCTCGGTGGGCGGCACCGTTTCACCTGACAAGTTGAGAGTGGCAGCAAAGCGAGCCATGCGAGACATAAAGGGTTGGGTGGAAGAGAATCCAAAGTACAATGATTATTACACCAACGATATGAATGCCACGCGGCAGGCTCTTGAGCAGGAATACGGGCCGATTACTGATGATCAGTTTATGGTGTATAGATTCATTGCCGGTGTTACATCTCCCGGAACAAAGCTGTCTGCCAATATAAGGGATGCGGTTCAGGGCTTTGATGTTTTCATGCGTGACGGAAACTTCGACTCGTTTGTTATGGGCGTGAGCAAGGAAGGAAACCCAGTCATTGAGTCGGCTCCATTCAGGCTTTCCGGCTTAACGTCACCAACCAAGGCTAGATCGCTCAAAGCGTTTGATTCTGTTGTCAGGGATCAGGGGGGAGTTCGTCAGGCTATTGATTATCTTCTTGAGCCAGTCCCCATGAGAGAGCTTGAGTCTTGGAAGAAGTCACTTGGTTATGCGGGCGTTCCAAATAAGGGACAAATAAAAGGCTTGGTTAAAGATGCTACTGGCCAAGACGATTTAATCCCAAGGATCTTTTATCTAGGCCCAAAGGTTGGCGCATACACACTCAACACTATGGGCAATGGCAAATATCAAACTGTTGATGTTTGGGAAGCTAGATTTATACGCAGTTATTTTGATAATATGTTTAGCGTGAACACAGGTATCACTGCGACTGCGGATGAAGGTTCCTTGTTCAGAGACTTCAGTAAGGTTTTTGCTGAAGAGTTTGAGAAGTCTGTCGGTTACAAGCCAGACCCATCAACGTTACAGGCGATGCGTTGGTTTTATATGATCAACGCCGCGAAGCAAGCCGGATATAGAGGTGCCTCAACCAATGAAACAATATCAGAACTCACAGAGCAAAAGCTCCGACAAACTAGAAGAACTCGTTATGGAGGCAGGGGACAGGGCGCTTCAGCGGTTCAAGCAGATGATGCAGTCTTCTCAAGGCGATTCCCAGCAATCAGGACGGCCCCTGACGCAGGTGTCGCAGAGCGTATTAGACAGCGAGAAGGGCGATATCGAAGCAGAAATGAAACGCCGCTTGAAGGTTCTCCGACAGGCAGAGCAATCGATGGCAAGGGGCCGGACGCAGGACTAAATGCGGTAGCCGAGGAGTACGCCGAACAGAAAGGCATTCCGCTAACGAGGCAGTCACGGTACGCAGAGGTTGACGAGGATAGGGCAACTCGGATCGCTAATGCTTACGAGAGCATGGCCCATGATCCAACAAACCCACGGGTTATTGCGGCCTATAACAATCTTATTGCCCAGACCATAGAGCAATACAATGCACTGATTGATGGCGGCTACACATTCAGTTTCTTTGATATTGATACCGACCCCTATCAAGGCAACCCCTTTTCTGCGATGCGAGACTTGCGTAATAACAAGCACATGGCTGTGTTTGGAACCTATGCTGGCTACGGCACTGACGGGATAACAGAGTCGGCGAGAAATGGAAACCCTCTACTTGTTGATGTCGGCATACAGTGGCCCGATCAAAACGGTGAGATGCAAGATGTCACTGCAAATGACCTGTTCAGAGCAGTGCATGATGCGTTTGGTCACGGCCTTGAAGGCGCTGGATTCAGGGCTAGGGGTGAAGAGAATGCGTGGCAAGCCCACCGAAAACTGTTTACTGGCCCTGCTGTTGCGGCATTAACAACAGAGACTAGAGGGCAAAATAGCTGGCTTAATTATGGGCCGAGCGGCGAGAGCAATCGCACTGCAACTTTAGAAGACACGGTATTTGCCGAGCAAAAGGCTGGGCTAATGCCGAGCTGGACGTGGAACGAAGGCGTTGTTGATGGTGACACTAGAGAGATTCCAGAGTTTTCGGTTGAGCGAAATGAGGACGTAGTTAGATCAAGGGTAGACCAGCGAGACATCGACGCTGTTGTTGCTGAGAACAAAGCAGCAGCATCTGACCCGCGAGAAAAAGGCATACCCTTCTACAGCGATAGAGCCGAGCCTCGTGCCCAGTACATTGCTCGCAATCCCGACAAGGCAATGGAACCTTCGGATGATGCGATGTACTCATTGCGCCAGCCAAATCTTTCTGATCGAGGACAGCGAGCCATAGACTCAGTGCTTGAAGAGCGCAACCCTGTGTCGCTGATGGACACTTACCTCGCCGCCACAGGAGAAAGCAAGCTCAGCTACAAGCTAACCAAGTTCAAGCAGATGGCAGTCAATCGATATGCCAGATTAGAGAAGCTCAACAGAGATCCAAGGCTGCGAGGACACCTAGCAGATACCGGCTCTATTCAAGCCGCGCTATTTGCTGACAGGTCAATGGGTATTGTTGGCGCTGCATTGAAGTATGGCGTACCTGTCTATAGGGATGGTGGTTTCAGGGTTGAAAGGTTCTCCCATAATGGCGAGAACTATAAAGGTCTTGTTGGCATTAATGGTTTGCTGAACTCAAAGCAGCATGGCGACCTAACTAAGCTGGCACAAGCCTATGCGATGGCGAAGAGAGGCGAGCGCCTTAACTCCGAGGGCAAGCCAACACCCATCACCGACCAAGCCCGTCAGGATATCTATGCCGAGGTGGAGCGATTCACTGATGCAGAAAATAACAACCCCATCAAGAAGTGGCTCGGTGCTTATCAGGCATACAACGAGAAGGTGATTAACTTCATGCAGGCCACGGGTGTACTGGATGCTGCAAGGGCAGATCAGTGGCGCAGGCAGTCAGACTATGTCCCGTTCTATCGCACCGATAACAACGGGGAAATGACAGGGCCGGGCAAGAACATCTTCGGCGGCATGACCAATGCTGTGAGCATGGTTGCTTACAAGGGTAGCGAGAAGAAGATCAACTCAAACCTCATCGAATCAACTGCTCTAAACTTATCAATGGCAGTGCAGATGGGGATGCAGAACGTGGCCCAGCAGCGTATTGCTAGGGACATGATCACATTAGGATTGGCTCGGCAAGTTGGTCAGTACGATCAAGTTGATTCAGGCATTACATTCCGCGTCAATGGCAAGAGAGCCAGAGTCGAGATCTTTGACCCGCTAGTCTATGAGTCAATGAAAGGTCTTGGTTCGGATCAAGCTGTGGCTCTTGTTCAAGCAACGCTGGGCAAGCCTGCTGGGTTTCTGCGAGAGATGGTAACCCGAACCCCAGACTTTATGCTTGCCAACCTAATGCGTGACTCGTTCTCCGCTTGGGTGACATCTGGCAGTAAGGTTAAGCCGATTATTGGAACAGCCAAGGGCTTGGCTTCTGACGTTGAGCAGCTTGAAATGCTGGGGGTTGTTGGGGGTTATGACTTCTCCAATGATCCAGACAACATTGCCGAGTTCTATGCAAAGGAGAATGCCAAGCGCGGTATCGGGAAGTCTGGCGGGGTTAACCCACTTCTTGGGTTTAAGATGCTATGGGATTTTGCGGGGAAGGCCACCACCAAGTCAGACGCAGCTACCCGTCAGGCTGTCTTTGATGATGTGTTAGCCAGAACGGGCAACGTTACCGAGGCTGCGTTCCAAGCGCTGGAGGTAATCAACTTCAGCCGTCGAGGATCTAACGTTATAGTGAGAATGCTGACGGCATCTATCCCCTTCTTGAATGCCAGATTCCAAGGCTTGGATGTCTTGGCTAGGTCGGCCCTTGGTCATTACAGTGCTGACAAGTCTAAGCTTGGGGCGAGAGCAACGGCTTCGTTTATAGTTCGCGGATCGATGCTGGCTGGCATTACTGCGATGTACTACGCGATGTTCTCTGACGATGACCAGTACAAAGAACAGAGCGAAGAAGTCAGGGATAACAACTGGCTAATCCCAACACCGTGGGGTGCGCCAATACGCATACCGATCCCCTTTGAAGTTGGTCTGATATTCAAGACGCTGCCTGAAACAATGATGGCGTTGCAGACAGGGCAGAAGTCAGCCAAGGAAGCCAGAGAAACCATACAGACGGGCATTGTGTCTACCCTAGAGATTAACCCGCTTGGCATTCAGGCATTCGCCCCACTGGTTGAGGCTGCCCTGAACAAGAACTTCTACACGGGCGGCGAGATCGTTCCTTACTAC
>Ga0075460_10000552_pt1 | contig 13997 bp, 22 predicted proteins | sample DEB08_DNA_3_FD_77580 | JGI IMG/M metagenome (GOLD analysis project Ga0075460, IMG submission 77580) | Aqueous microbial communities from the Delaware River and Bay under freshwater to marine salinity gradient to study organic matter... | ecosystem: Environmental > Aquatic > Marine > Coastal ...
TTCTTGGCTCGTCGTTGAAGCATAAGCCAGTTACATAAATCAAGATAGTCCTTGTCACTCATACTTTGAGAATACTTATCCACGATATCCAATGCACATCTTATACTAGAGCCGTGCATTTTATGAATATCTCCTCACCACACACATTCTCACGACTGGGGGTGTTTTTTACCTTTAATGCTGGTGCACTCAACGTCATTTCGCGACGCATGGAGCTCGATGCATGGAGAAAGCTTAATGCCAAGGAGTTTGCCTCAAAGATGGCCGAAATAGTAGAAAACTATAGCAAAGATATACCGGACCATCTATATCTGAGCATGATGAACGCCACAAAGGTATTGTACGACAGGCTCAGAGCTGATAACGCCAAACCCGAACGGGAACCCCTTAACCTCGACATGGACGCCAGACAGCTTAAGTTTGAAATAGATGGTCGAAGGATGGAACTTCAATTCGTCAAAAAGTCTATGAATAATTTTAAACCCATGTCACGGGTCACAAATAATCTTCGGACGATGGCTGTTGAGAGCTATTGTAACCACATGAAAATAAACATCCCGGTACACACGTGGGAGTGTTTGTCATTCTATGGTCACGCCGCCCGGGTACCCATACCCGAGAATGAGTTTTACCAGTTTTATAAGGAACACTATAATGCGCGTATGCGTCGCTTCGCCGAGATGTACAAAACGGAAATGGAATTACTCGATAGCTTAGAATTACATATCTGAACGAAGAATATTCTTAAGTCGCTCCTCGATAGTGTATTGCGCGTTCACCACCTCTGGGTTCAAGACATCCCCGTGTTGAACACAGAGGTCACACGTCGAACTCACCTCGTCCTCGCCGTGGTCGTGACTCGGAATGATTTTCGCCTTTGTCGACGAAACAGGTGAAGACGCCTTGCGCTTCTTGTTTCCGCCGTGCATACCACAATAGTCGCTGTTCTCGATGCGCTTGTTCGTGCACGGCTTGCCCTTCGCCGTCGTTCCGACGCACGTGAAGTTGTCCGCGACGACCTCCGGCGCCGCCAAGGGCACCTCGACACTTCGTTCAAGAAGTTCTTTAAGTAGGTCTCTGATTTCAATAAGGATGGCTTCCATGGTTATGTGTTATTCTGATGATGACGCGTCACGTAATGACGTCTGGGGGTGTTTTTGAAGAATTTTTGAACCAGATAATAAACTCATCGCCGTCGCAAGGGCACCCAAAGTTTTACTCATTAAGTGAGATTTTGCCGTCTGCATATGGGTCTCACTGACCTCACATACGAAATTACCCCATCGCCATATTGAGAGACAATCGTTTCTAATAAAAATCCATCGCGCAATCATATAGGATGTCAGAGACCCCGCATAAAAAACTATTATTGGAAAACGTGTTACCCATTTATTCATGACATTAAAAAGTGCTATTTCCTTAAGAGGAGACCACGTGGTGGAAGTACGAACAAAAAGCGTGGACACGGTCCGCGATAGACTTCCAGTCATCCAAGTTACGCTCGATGCGGTACGAACGCATGTCCCCTTCGTACGACTCAACCAACAAACAGTCCCGCACATTCGCAGGCAGCATCGCCATGTACACCCGACACTGCACCTCCTCGTAGTCTCTCAGTCGCTTGAACAGACCCTTCGTACGCTTTTTAATTTCAACAAGCGTGTACGTACCATCTTCATTCGGTCGCAAACGTTCAACTCGCCCCATAATTTGATATAGAGTTCCTTGTATCGAACACACGTTGTAGGTATAAAAAGCCCCTTGACCAGCCTCGTAACGTGGACCGATGGTTTTACGAAAGTGGTCCTTCACCAATCCCTTCTGCGCCGGTGTGATGTCCACCATCTCGACTTCATCGACAATACTCACATCCCTCGATGCCTCCACACGACTCTGGATATCTTGTAACGCCACACTGCCATTGATGACTTCCATCGCGCGCTCATCTTTTGATTTCATGGTACACGTCTCGGGAAGATGTTTTCTCCACAACTCCTCAACAACGTCCGAGGCTTTTTTAAACTGAGACAAACCTAAGATGCTCGAAACATCCGACGCTTTGATGACAATCTTTGACACACCGAGAGGCTTGTGCACACGCGTCGCATCTTTCATGCGTGGATACACCTCTCCACACGCTCGAGCATCGTTCAAGGCATCGTGCGCACCATCGAACCCGTGACCAAATATCTTCGAATACAGGTCGATGAGTTTAATAGGACTGAACTCCAGCTCCTTGTGCATGTTGTTCGTACACACAAAGGTAAACTTCTCGAAAGGTGGGGACATACCCAAACGCAAGACCTCACTGATGAGGACATTCTCATCAAAACGGGAGTTGTGTGCCACAAGGGTCTCCACAGGTCCCACGAATTCCATGAACTCCTTGAACACCTCCGCAAAGGGGGTTCCGTGCTCCACCGCGTATTCGTGCGTGATGCCATGAATTTCCGTCGCCTCCACGCGATACCCCTCGGGTTTAATAATTCTATGGAACGAGGCGAGCTCTCGACCACGACTGCTGTACTTGACCGCCGCCAAGGAAACAATACGGCACATGTCATAGTTATGGAGACTCTTCGGGGTCGGGGGGGTTCGGACACGGGGGAGACCCGTGGTTTCGGTATCCCATGCGATGTACATTGTATTTATTAAAAAAGGCACCTAATCTTTATTCAGATATGTATTCCTCGTCATCATCATCTTGAAGCTCGATGTCCTCGTCATCAACCTCCATGTCGAACGCGTCCTCCACCGGCGCGTCGTCCTCCTCGACGTCCTCGTCATCGTCAACCACCTGCTCGACCTCTTCCAACATCACGTCATCTTTCTTCTTCGCGCGCTTCGACTTTGACCCAGAATCCGCCTTAAATATCTTGTCCAAGTCAATTTTATTGGTCCGTTCCATGTGTCGGTCGTGTTTCCTTAACAAGTCCAGTAGATATTTATCAGAGTACCCGAGGTGCTTATAGACGCGCACCAACGACTCGATCGGCGGCCGTTCCGCGTTCGCGTAACTCGCGTGGTACAGGTCCGCAATGGCCCCCGACAGGCGCACACGAACCTCTCCAGCTTCTTCATCGGGTGTGAGCATCACCACGACGCCGTCACTGAATCGAACATAAGGCTCACGTTCAGGTGGTGCCCGGGGTGGTTCCAACGGACACTCAGGGATCTCGGCGATCCACTCCGGTTCGGGAAGGCCGCATTCGCGATAATGCCGCAACAGGAGAGCGACGTACGCATCCTTCATGTACACAGGCTGCCTCGGAGCACGCCGCAACGGCGGTGTTCGCTCCTTGATACCTTCGACGATACGTTGCAACATCAGGATCTGGAGTCAAAAAAGTGCTCGAGCTCCGCTCTGATCAGGTGCGCGGTTTGTTGGTTGACGTGTACATGATAAGGGCCCCAAATCTCTATCTTCTTTCTTTCACGATCGTACCATAGATAGTCGAGCTCACACACACGTGTGAGGTAGTAAAACTTTTTACCCTCCTTTCCAATGAACTTAAATATGGCATCTTCATCGTAATCAGACACGTCCATCTCCGAGTAATGACTAATCGGCGGATTGTACAGCATTACTATCTTTAAAGGGAGGATTCTTTTTAAGTAGTTCTTCTACCAACCGCACGTGCTTTTGGGTGTACACACCTTTCTTGGCTTTTTTATCCCCCTTCGTGACACGCTTCTTGGCGAAGTCTTCCATTATACTTTGTAAAACCACACTCCGTTATAAATACGTTTGTCGTCAAGGAACGTGAATACCCCATCTTCTCAAGGTTCGTCAGACGCTCGCGCTCACGTTCGACGCGCTCCAAGTCGTCATCTGAACAGAACGTCACCCCCACGTGCGCTCGACAGGTGGGACACGTGTCACGACGCGAGAACCAGCGCGCGGTGCAGATTCGGCACGTCCCGTGACCACACGGAAAGTAGACGAGACGGAGGTTTTCGCCGTAACACACCGGGCACATAGGGAAATAATTAAATCATCGCTATAAGTAAGATGGATAGGCTCAGAAATATTGGTACACACTATCTGAGGACGTCTCGCCAAATCGTCGGTCCGAACGACGCGGTCATGTTCGACATCGACGACACCCTTCTCACTGTCACCGGACAACCCATCGTCCCCATGGTCAAACTCCTTTGGGACGCACAAGCGATGGGGTATAAAATCATCATCATCACCGCTCGACCTCGCCTGGAACCAATCATTCAATGGACCATAAAACAACTCGAAGATAACGGGATTAGTTTCGACAAATTAGGATTCACATCAGCGGACACTAAGATACTTATGAAACAAAAACTAGGCTACAACTTTGTCCTGTCCGTGGGTGACCAGCAGACCGACCTAACGTGGACCGAACATTGGCTCAACACTTCCAATTTTTCCCACAACTAATACTCAGACACGACACGAAAGTCGTCATAGGCTCATCCGCTGAGCGAGTTTGTAATTGATAATACGTCGTCTTTTTTGATTTACACCGAGGGCACGTGAAAAAGCCATCCTGATTCAACAATTCCCTCGCCAACGCCTCCTTTCGCAAATCCTTGTGAATCTTCGCCGTCATCGTAATGTCCCACGGCCCACCTGGATGTAACTCGTGCGGTCCCATCTCTAAGACATCCTTCGGTTTCAACTTTTTCTCCACCAAGTGTGTCTTGAGGGTCGGAGACCTCTCTAAATTTTTGTGAATGTTCAAAAACTTGTGCCTATAGGTGTTCAAGAATTTATAGTCTTGCCACGAAGGCTCTCGCACTTTCCGAACACAATAGTTAAAAATGGACTTCTCGAGGTTTATGGGAATCGTATCACCCACGGGAAGTTCAAGGGTTTCAGCTAATTTTTCGAGCGCATAACTCCTTGTTGCGTTCATCTTACGTTACAAACGCATCTTATCTTTAAGGAAGAGGGAGACCCGCGAACGGGTCGTTATTTCGAGGACAATCCTCAAAATTTTCGGGCGAACACGTGTCGAAAAATTGTCCACGACGACGCATCGGATTGGTGTCCACGCGCGCGTCCATGATGTACTTTTCACAACGAGACATGAGCGCCAAGACGACGAGGGTCAGGAAGAGCGCTAACCACAGCATTATAAGATTAGTCGAGATTTTTTCCTGGTACCCACGCATCTTCACTGAGCACCGCCGCCGTGTATTTCATCGCCACCTGAAAATGTATTTCCGCCAGTTCCAGGGGCGAACCCAACGTCGACCCAAAAGGATTCGAATTCACCACAGCCACGATGTCCACCTTTTCCCCATCGGACACTTTCGCCATCGCGGTGCACACGTCTTTAAGCCAGAGGACGTGGGATTTTTCTTTGGGGTCAAAAGCTCTCACGAACATCGTTAATCATATAACATCACCTAATCTATAAGTAGACGCGCACTCGGGTCCGTGATGTGCGTCCATCGCGGTCGCCATATCTCACTGATGAGGTGGTCGTGACGACACCCAAAAAACTTCCAGAACGTTTCTCGATACCACGCCTCCTCCTTCGTCAATGGTGCGTTGTGGTCACCACACACCGCCTTCGTCACCATGAACGCGTTGTCCGTGATGACGTCCTCCGCCTTTTTACGAAGCGTGTTCACCCATCCCGTGCCAACGGCGTCACTCATGCCATCTTTCTGACGCCAGAGAATGTCCTCGGGGAGGTAGCCCACGAAAGCCTCGCGTAACACGCGCTTCTCACACTGGTCCAACTTTTCATTTTGATTCATCTCCATGCACGCGTTGATAAAACGAATGTCAAGAAAGGGGACGATGAGGTCCAATCCGTGGGCACCCGCACATCGGTCCGCGCGCAAGCCATCGAATTGGTGAATCAACTTGAGACGTCGCATGTTTTCCATGGAGAAGGCGTGAACATCAGGGGCATTCTTGAAATAAATGTAACCACCGAGCAATTCATCCGAACCCTCCCCAGAAAAGATGTATCGACACGTCGTGTTCTCTTTGATGTACTTACACAGCAAATACATCGGTACCGACGCACGCACCGTGGTCGTGTCGTAACTCTCAAGAGCCATGATGACGTCTGGGATAGCTTTCAAACCCTCCTCCGTCGTAAATGTCACCTCGTGATGGTTCGACCCGAGGAACTTTGCGACTTTTCTCGCCGCCAACAGGTCTGGACTCCCCTCCAAACCTATGGAGAACGTTTTAATTTTACCAACCATGCGCTGCGCGATGGATGCTATGAGACTCGAATCAAGACCACCCGAGAGAAGAAACCCCGTGTCTCGATGGGTGTTCGCGAGACGAATTCTCACCGCATCTTCCAAGGTTTCCTTCAATGTGTGCGACACATGTACCTTTGTCTTCACGTGCCAGTATCCAGTGTGATAGGTGATGAACTGGTCCACGTAGCTGTCGTAAAACGTTCCAGGAGGGAACACGTGCACCTGTGTGTTCAGGAATTGCAAACCTTTCGCCTCACTCGCAAAGGCGATGGAGTCCTTCGCGTACCTCGTGTAAAAGAGCGGTCGCACACCGACGGGGTCTCTCGCGGCGATGAGATGTTTTCCATCCGTGTACACAAAGGCAAAGTCACCTCGAATCTCTTCGAGCGTGTGCTGGATGCCAAAGAGTTTAATGTACGGCCCGAGACATTCACAATCACTCTTACTCTTTTCATGTCCCATCGAGAGCTCTTTGTGATTGTAAATTTCCCCATTACACATGAACATGATGTCATCGTGCTCGAAAGGTTGCATACCCGCCGGTGTGAGGTCGTTGATGGCGAGTCGATAGAAATCCATGCGACATCGTCCGAGGGTTTTCGTGGCGTAATCATCCGGACCTCGATGCGCGAGGATTTTAGGTGGGATTTCTCGCTGTTCCCCAAAGAGACATACGATGCCGCACATTTTATACATATAAGGTTACATAATTTCTAAATGGGCAACGTACTCTTCCATGTCCACATAAGCATCCACCTCTTGACCACTGAACCCCACCCCGAGGAGCGTGTCTTTGTCGTATCGAAAGGTGTGCACGTACATGAAGTGTGAATTCGTCGAACGAGCTAATCCATCCAACATCGCTCGGTCCATGGTCTCGATGGTGAAAAATCTCGAAACGTCACCCACGCTGCGCTTTTTAAATTTTTCAGGCACCTTGACTTTCGCCAGTTCCCCACTCATGTCGAGTCGTGGAAAGGAACCTTTTTCACTTCTAAAAAGGGATATGTATTCCACACAATGCACCGCGGTTTCCCTCGAGCTGAAACACATATACCTCACTTGATGATTTCGGTCAGTCATAGTTAAGAGTGCCCCTGTGGGTTTAAATTTTACGAAATGAAATGAGAGGTCCATCTCTTCTTCTTACTATGTAAATCTATAAAATTTTACATCAGCGCGACGAAATCGAATGCTTTCTGGGGATAAAAACGTGCGATTTCCATTCGAACGTAAAAAAGACCCGAGAGTAGTGCGCCCACCCTTCGCCGTGCGCAAGTACATGGCAAAGTCACGCATCTTCATATACTTACCTCTCGCGTATTGTACCACGCGGTTACCAACGTTGAATGGACCACGAGAGATGACGTTCATCACATTTCTGTTCAGAGGTTGGTTTTCGTACTCGAGTCGGTTCATATTCTCTCGGTCAGCCTCGGTGAATCGCACGTTCACCGGTCTCGGGTTGTTGTAGTTCAACACTCGACGCACCGCGTTTCGACCTATCTCCGCACGTCTGGTGATGCGGTTGCGTCGTTCAAGAGCCGGCGGTTCGTTCCGCATCGCCGGTCTCGGCATTCTAGGGGGGCTGTTGTTCATTTACTTTTTGTTATTATTTTTTTTCGCACGCTTCGGAGTTTTCTGCGCTGGCGTTCTCGGCGCAGGGGTTGACAAAATGAGTTCATTCAGGAAACGCATGAATTCCTCCTCGTTAAATCGCAAACGACGAGCAGTCACCGGTCGTGCGGTGTTCGGCGCTGGTGAGCGACGCGGGGTCGGTGGCGGCGTCTCAAACGCGGTGGTGTTGGTTCCACGTCTTCTCGGTCGACGAGGGGCCCCCGGTACAACGGGTACGATGGGTTGATTCGGAGTCGGAGCGTTGCGACGATTGGCCATTATTTATTATACACACATAAAATAAATGGAATTTCCTAAAACTGCAGGCCAATGTCGATACATGCTCGCCCTTCGAGGACCCAAACCTATCGTGCTAGGAACAGGACCCGCGGGAACTGGGAAGACCATGCTCGCCTGTCACGTGGCCATGGACCATTTGTTCGACACGAAGAGAACGAGAGTCATCCTGACCCGTCCAATCGTTGCCGCGGATGAGGACATGGGCTACCTCCCAGGTACCATGGAACGTAAAATGGAACCATGGACTCGACCGATGTTTGACATTTTTGAACACTACCTCTCCAAGACACAAATCGAGAGGAACATCATCATCGAACCATTGGGGTACATGCGTGGTCGCACGTTCACGAATAGTTTCATCATCGCCGATGAGATGCAAAACGCCACACCCAACCAAATGCAAATGCTCCTCACACGCATCGGTCCAGGGACAAAGCTAGTCATCACCGGTGACCTTCATCAAAGTGACCTTGGACCTGGGAACGGACTCGAGGAGATGGTGAACAAGTTAGCTGGCCTGGACCTCGAATGCATCGAACACGTCGAGATGGGGATGGAAGATATCGAGAGACATCCCGCGGTTATCGAAGCTTTGCAAGTGCTCCGCCTCTGAGAAAGGGGTGGCGTCTCACTCGGTCGAGAAACGTGTTATCGGATGGATAGGTGTTCACGTCGTCAAAAAACTTTTGTAACGCAGGGGGTGCGTCGTCACCAATGTCCTCCTCAAAAAAATGTAAGAAGACGTTCGCGTCCGAAGGTTGCGAGCGACGCCACGCCATCTTGAGATGTGGACTCTTCACATCTTTCATCTCGGACATCCCAAAGTCCGAGAGCTTGACGACTTTCCTCCCACGTTCGAGATTGATGAGAATATTACCCGTGTGGAGGTCGTAGTGTTGATAGGATGGATACCTTTTTTGAATCTTCTTGAGAGCTTTCAACACGTTATAGATGATGTACTTGTAACTAGAGAGCTTTAACTTGTGTTTCTTCATGTAATCAAGCAACGAACCATGACTCGCGTACTCATAGTACATGAAATACATCCCAGTCATTTTACAAAAACCACATTTGTACACCCTCGGTGCGACACCGAGCTCCGCCAGACGTTTACCAACAACGCACTCACTGTCTAAAGATTTTTTCGAAAACTTCACAGCGACCCGCGTCTGACACTTGTCATCGAGACATCCATAGAACACAGCGCCATAGGCACCCTTCCCCACCTGTTCGATGCCCGATGTGATTTTAAGATTTTTCCCTTTACTATACAACAACCGACCAGGGGTACAGGCGACTTGATTCATGAGCCGAAGGAGTGCGTTCCCGACCGCGTTCCTCTGAGAGTCCGTCTTTGCCTGATTCGCGACTTTCACGAGAGTTTCGAGTTTCATGTCTACGATGAGTGGAGATTTTAATGTGCGCTCATGATATGGTTCTCACGCGTGATGAAAAAATTCAGAACATCGTAAGGAGAATCGCAAACAAAACCGACGCATTGGGGAAAAAAATCAAGAAACAACAGGGAGAAGCCGAACTGCTTCGCATCATCATGCAGCAAGTGGGACGTCAGAACTTGTTGGTGCGGGAAGAACGTAAACACAACAAGGTCATGCGTGATATTGAAAGTAATACTAAACTTTTAAAAGAGTATACGAATGTGCTTAAGTCGTTTTTCAAAAACTCGAAAAAATACACGGACCAAGAAATCAATGGGTTACACAGGGAAAGTTTTGAAAAAATTGTCAACTATGTTAAAATATATTCATCGTAAAAGGTATATGACATATCAGGAGCAGCAGTGCAACTTTAAGTACCGGATTAAAGCCCTCGAGCGCGTCGTGGACGGCGACACCATCGACGTCGCCATCGACCTCGGGTTCGACGTCTCCACCACGCAGCGCGTGCGTTTACTCGGCATCGACACCCCTGAATCGCGCACGGCGGACCCAGAAGAGAAAAAGTTTGGCTTGCTCTCCAAGGAAAAGCTCAAGGAGTGGTGTCTGAAAGCGGTCGTCTCGGACAAGGATGACATCGAGATGGAAATCCGATGCCCCCAAGCGGACTCGCGTGAAAAGTTTGGACGCGTCCTCGCGGAGGTGTGGGTTCGCGAAGGAAATACGTGGACCAACGTCAACCGATGGCTCTGTGAGAATGGTTACGCGGTGGCGTACATGGGACAGAATAAGAAAGATGTCGAAGAATTACACATGCGAAACAGAGAAAGGGTTAAACATGAGCTGAAGTAATTAATTAAGTCATGATGCTCGTTCTCTCCAAAGCATCTATGGACTATCCTAAAATTAAAAAGAAACTTCGTAAAAATACTTTAGTTCTCAATGGTGTTTTTACGACGTATTATGGCATCACAGGGGGTGAGGCTGGCGTCATCTCAGCCCTCATCGGTGCGGGAGCATCTCTCGTCTATCTCGAACTCCTGTCGAAAAACGTGGAACGCATGGATTTTTCAAAGTCCGCGGTGTTGGTGCCTCTCGCGGCTGCGCTCATGGAAAAGATGACCCCGTATGAATTCAACTACGAAGCCACCCTCGTGACGTTCTTGTCCTACCAGTTCGCCGTGGTGTCCCTGCTATACGATGAAATTAGAGACATCATGATTAAAAAATAGTCTTGTAAATATAACAGATATGTTTGCAATCACCGCCCCAAAGCAAGCCCCACCAGTAAAAATAGGTACGCTGAAAGACCCGGAACATTTCACATACACCCAGTTTGTGAAAAAGCTCAAGACCAAGGAACTTCAAGAAGTGGTCCTGAAACCAAATACAAGCCAGGTGCTCTTCTTGGAGAAAGATGGAAACGTGGGTGACGCTCAGGTCCTCTCAAATCCATCGCTCTGGGAACTTCTCACCCACGAGTCAGACACCGATGTTCGCGTGGACCTGTCATCTCAGGGACCCATGAACCCAGCGGACGTGATTTCCATGAGTTTCCTTTTGTTTTTCTCATTCATGCTCGTGCGTGCGTTCTTCTTCAGTGGTGGTGGCGCCGGACCCCTGAACAATTTCATGCAGACCAACGTCGAGCTCAAGGTGGATGAACAAGTTCCCACACGCTTCGCCGATGTGGAGGGTATCGATAGCGCGAAGGAGGAATTGGAGGAGATTGTGGATTTCTTGAAGAATGGGGAAAAGTACGCCATCAATGGTGCCAAAATTCCCAAAGGTGCGCTCCTCACGGGATTGCCCGGTACGGGAAAGACCCTTCTGGCTCGCGCCATCGCTGGGGAGTCTGGCGTACCTTTTATTAACGCCTCCGGTTCGGGGTTCGTGGAAATGTTCGTCGGTGTCGGGGCCAAGAGGGTGCGGGACCTCTTCGCCATCGCTCGTGCGAATGAACCGTGCATCATCTTCATCGATGAAATCGACGCCATTGGGAAGAAAAGGTCCGCCGGGGGTATGGCATCGAACGATGAGAGGGAACAAACCATTAATCAGTTGCTCACGGAGATGGATGGCTTCGATGTCAACACACAAATCGTCGTCCTCGCAGCCACAAACAGAGCGGACATTCTCGATGAAGCCCTCCTTCGCCCCGGAAGGTTTGACAGAAAGATTAGCGTCGCCCTTCCCAATGTCGATGGCCGTGAACGCATCCTCGGCGTCCACGCCAGGGATAAAAACCTCTCACCAGACCTTTCCCTTCGTGACATTGCCCGTCAAACCACGGGCTTTAGTGGAGCCGACCTCGCCAACCTTCTCAACGAGTGTGCCATCCGTTCCGTCAAAGAGGGGAAGGGTGTGATTACCTCTGAAATTGTCGAAGAAACATTTCAACGCATCGTCGTCGGTGCCAAGGGCATGACCAAGTTCTCCGATGAAAAGAAAACCCTCGTCGCCTATCACGAAGCCGGACACGCCATCGTCGGTGCGTTCTCCAAGGGATACGATGAAGTGCGTAAAGTCTCAATTATCCCCCGTGGTGATGCCGGAGGTGTGACCTTTTTCCAACCCAAAGAGGACGTGGACCTCTATCCAAAGTCATACTATCTCGCACAACTGCGAGTGTGTCTCGGTGGACGCGCCGCGGAAGAAATCATCTACGGCTCCGATGAAGTCACGACGGGTGCGTCGGGGGACTACGCCTCCGCCTACCAGTTGGCTCGTGACATGGTGACGCGCTTTGGCTTTGGGAAGAACAACTACGATTACAATAACCTCAGCCCATTCAGCGCGAGAGTCGTCGACAAAGAAATCGATGCCATCGTGAAACAATGCTACGAAGAAACCTTAGCAATCCTGACGAATCACCGAGCTGAACTCGAATTCCTCAAGAATGAACTCCTGGACAAGGAGGTGGTCGACGGACGATGGGTATACGAAACCCTCCTCTGCGGTAATCAAGATAATGGATGCCACGCTTAAAGATACTTTTTGTTGTAAAACTAATTATGAAGCTCATATTTGCCCTCCCCGGACGCGAATTCTCTGGACGCTTCCTCGCCGCGTGGACGGAGACGTTCACCACCCTGATGCGTGAGGGTCACCAGGTGATGATGGTCAACGAGTATTCGAGTTTCGTCTCCTTTTCTCGCATGAAAACCCTCGGTCTCGATGTGCTTCGCGGAAAAGACCAAAAACCTTTCGGTGGTCAAGTGGACTACGACCTCTGGATAACCATTGACAGTGATATCGTGTTTCGACCCGAACAAGTCTTGGAACTTATTGAAAATTCAAAGGAACACCCCGTGGTCTCCGGTCTCTACCGCATGGCGGACCTTCAACACTTTGCGTGTGTGCAGACGTGGGACGAGGATTATTTCAAAAAGCATGGGTCATTCAAGTTTCTTCGACCGGAGGACGTCGTCGGTGCACCAAAGTTCAAGAAAGTTTCATACAACGGCATGGGCTTCATGGCTGTTCGAAAGGGTGTCATTGAATCTCTCACGTATCCATACTTCAGCTATCCACTTCAACAAATGACCACGGACGATGGTACCATTCTCGAAGACATGTGTTCCGAGGATGTCGCGTTTTGTAAAAATCTCAAAGATGCGGGATACGACGTGGTCATAAATACACAGCTCGTGGTGGGTCATGAAAAGATGTTAGTTATTTAATTAAAATGCAGCTACTCTTGTAAACGACGTTTCCGTGTCTCCGAAAATCATCGCAGCCTCCGGGCAACTTTCGACAACTTCCCCGACGAACCCTTTCTCGACGGGGTCCACGCGCTTTGCGAATTTTTCATACGCGTTGTAACTCGCGTGTATCATGGCTCTGTAGCACACCACGGGATAGACGTAGTGATATAAAAAAATTTGGTCCAAGTTGTACATGTCCCTTGTTGGTGGAATGTTTTCTCGAAAGTTTTTCATGAATGAAAGGCCATCTTGAAATTCAATGGGTGGAGAGTTCACATCTCTGAGACCGGAGGGTGTGCCGATGTATTCCAAGCAATTGTTCCGACACCCCATGGTACCACCGAGAATCGGAACCCGATGTCCGATGTGGTCTCGAATGATGTGAAAGTCCTTGCCAGATGCGAGCCATTCGTTCACCATGTGAATCTCTCTCACATTGATTCGTGAATCGGCGTCGCGAATGAGAACGATTGCATCCTTGAGGAAGAGGTCTTCGAAACGCCAAAACATATTGGACGCCTTACACTCGTTACCCGCGTGAGCCACAAGTTGCACGTTGTCTTGAACTCGAAGCCATTCGAGAATCTCCTTTGGCACGGACGCGTTGTGATGAACGCGCGTGGTCCACCCTGGGAGGAGTCTCTGATTATTGAGGACATTTTCAACGATGCCATAGGTGTACACCTTGTTCGTGCCCCACACCGAATAAGAGATGACCTTCATTGTTAGTTAAAAAACATGCTCATTTTTTTAACTAATATGAAACTCA
>Ga0075460_10000563_pt1 | contig 13905 bp, 9 predicted proteins | sample DEB08_DNA_3_FD_77580 | JGI IMG/M metagenome (GOLD analysis project Ga0075460, IMG submission 77580) | Aqueous microbial communities from the Delaware River and Bay under freshwater to marine salinity gradient to study organic matter... | ecosystem: Environmental > Aquatic > Marine > Coastal ...
TTGCAGTTTTAACACCATATATTCTAGCACTCGAGGGTTAATAAAATGGCAACCACACCAATTAATGTATTTAAAACATATACAGCCAATATCACTACAAGTGACGAGGTCATATACACAACTCCAGCAAATAATACTGGAATTGTTCTTATGGCTCAGGTAGCAAACGTTACTTCAAGTGCAGCAACTGTAACATTTTCACATCTTGATAATACGGCAAACACAACAACAGAACTTCTAAAAGATTTTGAACTTCCCGGCAATGATGCGTCTGGAGTTATATCTGGAAAGTTTGTGGTACAAGAAGGAAATTCAATAGTTGCTTCGGCATCAGCAAATAATACTCTTAAAATAACTCTAAGCATATTGGAGTCAGTGAATGCGTAAAATAACAACTATCGGAGGAGGAAACCTGCGAGTCAAAAAGACTCCTAGTACGCAGGCTGACCCCCAAAGATATCAATACATATCACTTGAAAATGCTGAACCGGATTTAGGTGTACCTCCTGCAAATAACTATATACTTGCATCCGAACCAGACGGAACACGTTTTTGGATAGATGGTTCTGATATAGGAAGTGGTATCCAAGGTATTCAGGGTATTACTGGAATTCAAGGCACTCAAGGTATTCAAGGTACAGATGGCAGTTTTGGTGGTGCAACTTTTGATTACACCTTTAGTGACTCTATTACAGATAGTGACCCAGGTACCGGGACGTTAAGAATTAATGATGCAGATATTACAACAGCTTCAAAATTATTTATAGACGATACTGATGATAATTCTACTGATATTCAATCATTCTTAAGAACAATTGATGATTCCACATCAACAATTAAAGGACACTTTCGAGTATCAAATCGTTTAAATGCATCAAAATTTGCACTATTTACTATTTCATCTATTGTAGAAAATACAGGCTATTTTACAGTTAACTGTTCACATGTAAGCGGTTCAACAACTTCTTTCGATAACGATGAAGACGTACTTATTACGTTCGCGAGAACAGGTGATGTTGGCGATACTGGTGCGCAAGGTATTCAGGGTACAATCGGCGAACAAGGTATCCAAGGTATCACAGGCGAACAAGGTATTCAAGGTATTACTGGAGCAGGTACACAAGGTACAACCGGCGAGCAAGGTATTCAGGGTATCACTGGCGAGCAAGGTATCCAAGGTATCCAAGGAGAGCAAGGTATCCAAGGTATCCAAGGCATTACTGGTGAACAGGGTATCCAAGGAGAGCAAGGTATCCAAGGTATCCAAGGCATTACTGGTGAACAGGGTATCCAAGGTATCACAGGTGAACAAGGTATCCAAGGTATCCAAGGAGAGCAAGGTATCCAAGGTATCACAGGCGAACAAGGTATTCAAGGTATCCAAGGAGAGCAAGGTATCCAAGGTATCACAGGCGAACAAGGTATTCAAGGTATTACTGGCGAACAGGGTATTCAAGGTATCCAAGGCACGGTTGGTGAATTAGGAAACCAAGGTACTACAGGTTCTCAAGGTACAACCGGCGAACAAGGTATCCAAGGTATCCAAGGTATTACTGGTGAGCAAGGTATTCAGGGTATTACTGGTGCTCAAGGCACAACAGGAGATCAAGGTATCCAAGGTATTACTGGAGCACAAGGTACCACTGGTTCTCAAGGTATTCAGGGTATTAAAGGTGACACAGGCAACTTTGGTGGTGCAACTTTTGATTATACATATTCAGACGTAACAACAGCAGACACGGATCCTGGTTCTGGAAAATTGCATTTTAATAATGCAACACTTACTTCTGCGACTGAAATGTTTATTAGTGAAACTGACGACTCGAGTACGGATATTGAAACTTTCTTGCTTACTATTGATGATAGCACAAGCACTATTAAAGGTCACTTTAGAATAAGTAATAAAACGGACGCTTCAGATTTTGCGTTATTCACTATTACAGGCATCACAAATAATACAGGATATATCGGTGTAGATTGTTCGTATGTAAGTGGTTCTGCAAGTTCGTTTACTAATGCTGAAGATATACTTATTACTTTTGCAAGAACAGGTGATGTTGGTGATACTGGTGCGCAAGGTATTCAAGGTATTACTGGCGAGCAAGGTATTCAAGGTATACAAGGTATCACAGGTGCCCAAGGTACTACAGGCGAACAGGGTATTCAGGGTATTACTGGTGAACAAGGTATTCAGGGTATTCAAGGTATCCAAGGTATTACTGGGGCACAAGGTACTACTGGTACTCAAGGCAGTGAAGGATCTATTGGTGAACAAGGTATTCAAGGTATCACCGGAGCAGGTACTCAAGGTACAACAGGTTCGCAAGGAACAACCGGTGAACAAGGTATTCAAGGTATCACCGGAGCAGGTACTCAAGGTACAACAGGTTCGCAAGGAACAACCGGTGAACAAGGTATTCAGGGAACTCAAGGTGCCGCGGCAGTTAACGGCGATCCTGGTTTACAAGGTGCTACAGGTGAACAAGGTATTCAAGGTATTACTGGAGCTCAAGGAACTACTGGTGAACAAGGTATTCAGGGTCGTCAGGGTATTCAGGGTATTACTGGTGAACAAGGTATTCAGGGTATCCAAGGTATTACTGGCGAGCAGGGTATTCAGGGTATTACTGGTGAACAAGGTATTCAGGGTATCCAAGGTATTACTGGCGAGCAGGGTATCCAAGGTATTCAGGGTATTCAAGGTTCTACTGCAGGTGATGCAGCTACCTTACAAACACTTAGTGCAGCACAATTCCTAAGATCTGATGTAAGTGATACTCATAGCAGTGGCTTCCTTACTTTAGCTCAAGATCCAACTGGTGCATTACAAGCTGCAACAAAACAGTATGTTGATACTATCGCCGCGGCTTCAATTCATTATCACGATCCTGTTAGAGTCGAGCAAGAAGGTAATCTTAACGCAACATATGACAACGGAACTTCAGGTGTTGGAGCTACTCTTACAAATGCGGATACACAAGCTGCATTGGTAATTGACGGCGTTACTATGAACCTTAATGATCGTGTTCTTATATACGAACAGGCAAACAGCGCTCATAATGGTGTATATTCTGTAAGTAATACAGGTTCCGTAAGTACAAACTGGATACTTACACGTACTACAGACACTGATTCGTATTCACCATCAGATCCTAATAGTTTTGGTAAAGGTGACGCGTTCTTTGTACAAGAAGGTGCCCAAGGTGCTGGTGAATTATATGTTATGACTACACCTGGAACGATTACTTTTGGTTCTACCGATATACACTTCTCGCAAATTCAATCATCACAGGTTTATAGTGGTGGCGCAGGAATAGATATCACGGGTGCAATAATTGCTATAGATTCTTCTGCTAATATAAATGTAAGTGGAGTTACTATAAATGGCGTAGGAGAAGTCATTGACTCAAGCGGCGATTGGGTTGGAAATATTGCAGGACTTCAAGGCACAACTGGTGCACAAGGTATTCAGGGTCGTCAAGGTATTCAAGGTATTACTGGAGCTCAAGGAACAACTGGAGCTCAGGGTATTCAAGGACGTCAAGGTATTCAGGGCATTACTGGTGAACAGGGTATTCAAGGTATCCAAGGTATTACCGGTGAACAGGGTATTCAGGGTATTACTGGAGCTCAAGGTACTACTGGTGAGCAAGGAACTCAAGGCACAACTGGTGCACAAGGTATTCAAGGCATTACTGGTGAACAAGGTATTCAAGGCATTACCGGTGCTCAAGGAACCACTGGTGAGCAAGGTATCCAAGGTATTACTGGCGCTCAAGGAACTACTGGTGAACAAGGTATCCAAGGCATTCAAGGTATTACAGGCGAGCAAGGTACACAAGGTACTACAGGTGCTCAAGGTATTCAAGGACGTCAAGGTATTCAGGGTATTACCGGAGAGCAAGGTATCCAAGGTATCACAGGAGCTCAAGGAACCACCGGTGAACAAGGTACTCAGGGAACTCAAGGACGCCAAGGTATCCAAGGTATCACAGGAGCACAAGGTACTCAAGGTACTACAGGTGAACAAGGTATTCAGGGTCGTCAGGGTATTCAGGGCCGTCAAGGTATTCAAGGTGCGGAAGGTAACTTTGGAGGTGCTACATTTGATTATACGTTTAGCACATCAACTACAAGTTCCGCTGGCGGGGGTGGTTTCCTAAAATTCAATAATGCTACACTTACGTCTGCTACACAAATGTACATTGATGATGCTGATGATAATGCTACAGACATTCAAACATTCTTAAGAACAATTGACGACTCAACGAGCACAATTAAAGGTCACTTTAGAATTAGTAATAGATTAAATGCAGATGATTTTGCAATCTTCACAATTAGTAGTATATCAGAATTAACAGGATATTTCCAAGTTAACTGTAGCTATGTTTCTGGTTCGGCAACATCATTCTCTAATTCAGAAGATATTATCATTACGTTTGCAAGAACTGGTGATAAAGGTGATACAGGTGCTCAAGGTACTCAGGGAACTCAAGGACGCCAAGGTATTCAAGGTACGCAGGGAACTACAGGTGCGCAAGGTATTCAAGGCCGGCAGGGTATTCAAGGTACGCAGGGAACTACGGGTGCTCAAGGTATTCAAGGTCGTCAAGGTATTCAAGGTATAGAAGGTGATAATGGTGGCCTAAAGTATACATTTAGCACTACTACAACGGACTCCGATCCTGGAAATGGAAGTATAAGATTTAACAATGCAACGATTAGCTCTGTTACCCAAATCTTTATAGATGACTTGGACGCAAGCGGAGTTGATCACAGCAACTTTATTGATAAATGGGATGATTCAACAAGTACTGTTAAAGGTCACATCTATATTAATTCAAATCAAAATGCTGACTCAACATATGCCGTGTTCCAACTTAACTCGTTGTCGAACCTAACTGGATACATAAGACTCAATGTTACGTACTTAAGTGGTACCCTGCCATCAAACGGTGAAGATCTAAACATAATATTCTCAAGAACCGGTGATCTAGGTGCTCAAGGTATTCAAGGTCGTCAAGGTATTCAAGGTACTCAAGGTACCACAGGTGCACAAGGTATTCAGGGTCGTCAAGGTATTCAAGGACGTCAAGGTATTCAAGGACGTCAAGGTATCCAAGGTATCACTGGAGCTCAAGGAACAACTGGAGCTCAAGGTATTCAAGGACGTCAAGGTATCCAAGGAAAATCTATTATATGGAGAGGTAATTGGGCATTAAGCACCTCTTATGGAATTGGCGGCGCCTTAGATGCAGTCTATCATAACGGTAGCAGCTATATTGTAACTAACGGCCATACATCAGGTAGTGGAACAGAACCTGGTGTTGGTGCTTCTTGGACTTCATATTGGGACTTGATGGCAGCACAAGGTACTCAAGGTACTACAGGTGCTCAAGGTATTCAAGGTCGTCAAGGTATTCAAGGACGGCAAGGTATTCAAGGTGCTCAAGGTACTACAGGTGCTCAAGGTATTCAAGGTCGTCAAGGTATTCAAGGACGGCAAGGTATTCAAGGTTCTACTGGTCCATCAACACAAATTAATGCAACTGACGTAACTGATGATGATACTGTTTATCCAGTATTTGTCACATCGGCTGGTTCAAATCAAACGGCAGAAGTTTCAACAGGAAAACTTTATTTTAATCCATCTACTGGTGATTTATCTGCAACTAACTTTAATTCACTGTCAGATATAACATTTAAAGAAAACTTTGAAACAATAGATAATCCATTCTCATTACTTGACCAAATTGACACATATAGCTTTGATTGGAAAGATAATAAAACTAAGAGCTATGGTGTAATTGCACAAGAAATTGAAAAGATTATGCCTGAACTTGTAAAAACAAATGATGCAGGTTGGAAAACGGTTGCTTATACACCACTTGTCGCAATACTTATTGATGCTGTCAAAAAGCTAAAAGAAGACATTAGCGATATAAAAAATACCAAGTAAAACAATTGCTCAAATAATTTATAAATAGAAGGTTGGCTAAAAGGCCAACCTTTACAATGAATTATGGAGTGAATATATTATGTCATTTTTTGAAGTCACCAAAGACGGTGTAGAAGTAGAAAATACTTACAGTTATACAAACGACGATAGCTTCGCAAAACTCGTTCTGAGCGAAGGCGGCGATATACACCCACTTATTATTCCTTCCGAATTAACGAATGGTACAGGATTAATGAATCCGTCTATTCTTGAATACAACGGAAAACTTATTGTAAATATTCGTCACGTTAATTACACTTTCTACCATTCAGAGAAAAAACTATTTCAGCATCCTTGGGGACCATTAACGTATCTCCATCCTGAAAATGATATGCATCTAAGAACAGAAAATTACATCTGCCATATAGATGAATCTTTTAATATATCTCGCTTTAATAAAATTGATACGAGCAAGTTTGATACATACAATCCTATGTGGGAGTTTGTAGGACTTGAAGACGCGCGATTGATGGAATGGAACGGAAAACTATTTACATCAGGAGTAAGACGTGATACTACAACAAATGGCCAAGGCCGTATGGAACTTTGTGAAGTAGAAATTCATGACGACAAAGTTATTGAAGTATCGAGATGGAGAATTAATCCACCTGCAGACCCTAATTCATATTGCGAAAAAAATTGGATGCCTATAGTTGACCAACCATATACTTATATAAAATGGTGTAACCCAGTTGAAGTTGTAAAGGTTGATGAACAACCAACTAGTGATATGGTGTTTAACTCAAATCTTGTTAATTCAACAACAACATATCTTGGCAGTACAATAAACTTTAAAGAAAAAGATCCAAGAGGTGGGTCTCAAGTAATTCCATTTGGTGATTATTATATTGCTCTTACTCACGAAGTTGATTTATTTAAGAGTGAAGTTGGAAGAAAAGATGGTGTCTATCGTCATAGGTTTGTTGTATGGGATAAAGATTGGAATGTTGTAAGATATACAAACGATTTTTCTTTAATGAACGGTCATACTGAATTTTGTTGTGGTATGTGTACTTATAAAGATAAGATTTTAATCACATTTGGATTTCAAGATAATGCTGCATATATACTTGAAGTAAATCCTGAAACTATTCGCAGAATAACCGGTCTATGAGGAATATATTATGAACAGACACGATATAATTCAAATTCTTATTAATAAAATCAATGCAAAAGACTATCTTGAAATTGGTATATCAAATGGTGCAACGTTTAAAAGAATTAATTGTGATAATAAAATAAGCGTTGATCCTGAGCCACTCGCAAAAGCAACTTATACTTTAACATCAGATGATTTTTTTATACAAAATAAAAATAGCTTTGATGTAATATTTTTAGATGGCTTGCATCATTCAGAACAACTTGAAAAGGATATTCATAATTCTTTAAAGTGTCTTAATGAAGGTGGTTATATAATATGTCACGATTTAAATCCACTTAAAGAAGAACATCAGGCAAGGCCATACAAGCGTGGATTGTGGAATGGAGATATATGGAAAACATTTGTAAAAATGAGATCTGAAAGAAACGATTTAAGAATGTTAACTATTGACACCGACCATGGTTGTGGTATAATAACAAAAGGAAGTCAAGAAATAATAGACTTAAATGATGAAGATTTAGTGTTTGATAAATTTAATATTCATCGTAATAAATGGCTTAATCTTATATCAGTAGAACAATTTGAAAATGAGTTTGGTAAAAATGATTTAAAAGCAATGCTAAAAGAATATATCAAAAAACCAAACAAACCTGAAACAAATTGGAACCTTGCTCTTTATTATGATGATATAGGGCAAACTGCATCAGCGGTTTCTTTTTATCTTAGAACAGCCGAACGGACAGAAGACGATTTAATTAAATATGAGGCTTTAATAAAAGCAGCATATTGTTTTGAAAGGCAAGGAACACGAAGATTTACAGTTAAGAATATAATGAAACACGCCATAGCAATACAGCCGAAAAGACCTGAAGGATATTATATTTTAAGTAGAGCGTGTGAAATGGCAGATGGAGATGATGGAAAATGGTTTGATTCTTACACAATGGCTTCAATAGGTTTATCTGTATACGATCAAAAAACTTTAGTTCCTTTAACTACAAGCGTATCTTATCCTAATAAAATATATGCTCTTATGTATCAAAAAGCATATGCCGCTTGGCATTGTGGTTTAGGAGAAGAAGCAAGATCCATATTCCTTGACTTATATACGAATTACAATTTAAATGAATACTTTAAAAATAAAGTATACGAAAGTCTTGTTCGTTTAAATGCGTTTTCATCAAACAGCTTAACTTTATATAATAAAAATAAACACAGCTCATTAAAAATTCCATTTAAAGGATCTGAAAATATAGAACAAAACTATTCAGAAGCGTATCAAGATATGTTCGTTCTTACTCTCCTTGATGGCAAAAGAAATGGATCATATGTTGAAATTGGATCAGGACATCCATCATATGGTAACAATACGTTACTTCTTGAAAAAGACTTTGATTGGAATGGAGTATCTTTAGATATAAGTGAAGAATTTGTAAATGCACATAAAAAAGAAAGAAAACACGTTTGTGTTTTAAAAGATGCAACAACTGTAAACTATGAAGCATTTTTATCTGGCCTTGGTTTTGATGAATATATAGACTATCTTCAAATTGATTGTGATCCGCCAAGTGTAAGTTTTCAAGCTTTAATTTCTATTCCATTTGAAACACATAAGTTTGGAATTATTACATTTGAACATGATCATTATGCGGATCCTAATGGGGGTTGGAGAGAAAGGGCAAGAAATTATTTAAAGTCTTATGGTTATGAATTGTTTGTAAGCAACATTTCTCCTGATAAAAACAGACCTTATGAAGATTGGTTTATTCACCCAGATGTTATAAATATGAACAGAGTGCATTCTTTATTAAATACAGATAAAAATACAAAATGTGCTGAAGATTATATTATGGGTAACTTGAATGGTAAAGCAGCTTAAAGATTTTCCAACCGCGTATTATCTTTCTTTAAAAGAATCTACAGAAAGACAGCACGATCTTGAAAAGCAATTTTTAGATCGTGGAGTATCGTATCGTATGATAGAAGCATATGATGGTAGAAAAGGTAATATTGAAGAACAAGTTAAAATTGATGGGCTTTTTATAAAAAAGAATTCGCTCCCACCTGATGTTTTAGCCGTAGGTATATCTCATGTACACATGATATATCGTTGGTACAAAGATACGGATGAAGAATATGCTTTCTTTTGTGAAGATGATATAAATTTTTCACTTGTTGATTATTGGAATTTTGATTTTAAAGAATTTAAAGAATCTCTTCCACAAGATTGGACGGTTATACAAATGTCACTTATTAAAGAAGTTCCAGTTGATTGGAGTGATATGCGTATGAGAAGAAAGCGGTGGAATGATTGGTCTTGTTGTGCATACTTAATTAATAGAAAATACGCAAAAGAAATTGTTGAAAGCTATTATAAAGAAGAAACAAAAACTTATACTCTTAATATAAAAAACACAAAGCATGCACCTCTTCCTGAAAATCTTATCTATCCTAGTGATTATAATTCGTGCTATGTATTTCCATTTTTTACAGAAAATAGAAAACATAATACAACTCTTCCAAGAGAAGAAGAAAAAGAACAACAAAAAATTAAAACTATACAAGATCAAAGTAGTAAATTTATAACAGCATGGTGGCAAGAAAATGGTGACACCGTTAATATTAAGGAGTTGATGAATATGGTGGATAAAATACCCGTGATTGGAGCACCAGTCGTAAATAGCACATATTGGATTTCGCGTTTAATAATGAGTGTTGATTATCCAGTTGAAAATTTCGTTATTATTAATAATAACGGTAGAGGTGAAATTGATGCTGAGCTCGATGCTTTGACTAAAATGGATCATAAATTTATTGATAACATAAAAGTAGTTCATATGCCGGCAAATATAGGATGTGCCGGAGCTTGGAATCTTATTATTAAATGTTATATGTTAGCACCATATTGGATTATTGCAAATGACGATGTTGCATTTGGCCCAGGCCTATTAAAAGAAATGGTTGATATTCTTAATAAAGATCCTATCATTGGAATGATACATCCAAATTCTGGTGATTTCGGCATCGGAGCTTGGGATCTGTTTTTAATTCGTGAAAACGTAGTTAAAATATTTGGTTTATTTGATGAAAATACATATCCTGCGTATTGCGAAGACGCCGACTATATTATGAGAATGCAACATAGACAAATAAGAAAAGTAGTTGGTTTAGAAAATGATTATTTACACGGTCTTGATGATAGCACTATGTACTATAAGAGTGGAAGCCAAACTGAAAAGAATGAAAAAGGTTTAAAAGATAAACTTGATCATTCAAATAATTTAAACATTGAATATTTAACAAAAAAGTGGGGACCAGGATGGAGAACTTTAGCTCCAACGCCTAACGTATTTGAAGGGCAAGAAACACCTATTTCAGCAACTATTTGGGATCTTGATTTTGTAAGACAGAAACATATGGGGTTTTAGAAAATGAAAAATTGGTTTATAAGTGAAGAGCAATCCGAAACACAACAAACAAGTAATACACAAAACGAAAATTTAGAAACAAAAATTCGTGTTAATCCAAAGCTTCAAGAAAATAAAAGAGCAATCGTAGTAGATAATTTCTATGAGGATCCTTATGCAGTGCGTGAATATGCATTACAACAAGAGTTCTTTGATGACCCAGGTTATATTGGAAAAAGAACAAGGACACAACATTTGTTTCCTGGACTTAAAGAAATATTTGAAGATCTTATTGGAGAAAAAATATCAGAATGGGAAAGCTACGGTATGAACGGTCGTTTTCAGCATAATGTTGCTGGTGAAAAAGTTGTATATCATTGCGATCAGCAAAGATGGGCTGCCATGATTTACCTAACACCTGATGCGCCACCTGAATGTGGTACTTCAACTTTTATGCACAAGCAAACAAGAATACATCATAATTCTCAAATTAATTGGGATAGAGGCGATGGTTTAAAAGTATTTAATCAGAAAACATTTCTTGACAGAACACCATATCAGCCTGTAGATGTATTTGGAAACGTATTTAATCGCCTTGTGATATTTGATGGCGGTTGTATTCATGCGGCATCTGAATACTTTGGAAGTGATATTGATGACTGCCGTATGTGGCAAATGTTTTTCTTTGATGGTGAAAAATCTAATATTCATATGGGATCTTAAAATGAAAATAGTGTTAATTACTGGGGGATTTGATCCTTTACACAGCGGACATATTGCGTATTTTAAAGCGGCAAAGAAACTTGGTGATCGTCTTATCGTTGGAGTTAATTCTGATGAATGGCTTACAAGAAAAAAAGGTCGCCCGTTTATGCCATTTGAAGAAAGGGCTTCTATCATTAAAGAATTAAAATGTGTAGATGAAGTACTCGCATTTGATGATAGTGATGATACTGCAAACGAAGCAATAGGCATTGCAAGAACAAAAACGACCGATAGTGTTATTTTTGCTAACGGCGGTGATCGAACAAATAAAAATATTCCTGAAATACAAACTTGGGGTAATACACAAGGTGTAGAGTTTGCGTTTGGCGTTGGTGGCGAAGATAAAAAGAATTCAAGTAGTTGGATTCTTAAAAATTGGGATAAACCTGTAACACAGCGTGCTTGGGGTGAATATAAAGTATTAGATCGCAACAGCAAATGGCAAGTAAAAGAATTAACATTTTATGAAGGTAAGGCTTTAAGCGATCAGAGGCATTTTCATCGTAGTGAGCATTGGCATGTTGTTGATGGAGTTATTAATATGCAATTAGAAGATAAGTTAGGTAGAAAAACTAGTACATTACTTACGCCTGGTGATAGCATAGATATTCCAACAGGTTATTGGCATAAAGCAGTTAATTTAGATAATAAAAACGCTAAAGTAATTGAAGTTTGGATGGGATCTATTCTTACTGAAAATGACATCGAGAGACGAGATTAAAGAGGTATTCCGCTTTTATAAATAATAGAAAAAAGTAGGGTATTACAAAATGGCACTACCAACGACTCGTACTGAGTTTAAAGATTACGTTCTGCGTAAAATCGGGGCTCCAGTTATTCAAATTAACATTTCTGACGAACAAGTAGATGATCGTATAGACGAAGCGATATCTTTTTGGCGTGACTATCATTATGATGGTAGCCAAATGATTTACTTAAAGCACCAATTAACACAAGCAGAAATAGATCAAGGATATGTTACAATTCCTGAAAATATTCTTGGTATCACTCGTATATTTGATTTAAGTTCTTCTATATCAACTGGAACAGGTTTCTTTAATGTTCAATATCAGTTTGTATTAAATAATCTTGAAGATATCACCGGATATAACGTTCAACATTATTATATGGCAATGTCTCATTTACAATTTCTTCAAGAAATATTAGTAGGCAGACCGATGATTCGTTATAACCGTCATATTAATAGAGTATATTTAGATGAAACTAAAAGCACATTAACAGCCGGTAAATATATTATCATTGAAGGATATGATATTATAGATGGAAATACGTATTCTGACGTATGGCAAGATCGTTGGTTACAAAATTATGCTTCAGCACTCATTCGTGAACAATGGGGTTTAAATCTTACTAAATTTTCAGGAATGACTCTTATTGGCGGAGTTCAGTTTAACGGAGAGCAAATTCTTTCTGAAGCGAAAGCGGATAGAAAAGAAATGGAAGACAATTCTATTCAAAATCTACAGCCTCTTGTGTATAATTTCATTGGATAAACTATGGCTACAAATGTTTACTTCAATAACTACGAATATTTTAACGAACAGCAACTTATAGACGATCTTGTTATTGAGTCTATTCAAATTTATGGAATGGACGTAATTTATATAGGACGATCTATACAGCAACGTGATGATATTCTAAATGAAGACGATCTTTCTATTTTCAACCGTGCATATGAATTAGATATGTACGTAAAGAGTGTAGATGGTTTTGAAGGAGAAGGAGATTTCTTATCTCGATTTGGATTGCAGATTAGAGATCAAGTAACATTTTCTGTAGCGAATAGAACTTTTGAAAAATATGTCACAAGGCATGATACCACGCGAGAAAGACCGTTTGAAGGAGATTTAATATACTTCCCTCTTAATGATAAATTCTTTAAGATAATGCACGTAGAACACGAAAGCGTATTTTATCAAAGCGGCGCACTTCAAGTATTTGATTTAAGGTGTGAATTGTTTGAATATTCAAATGAGAGATTTGATACAAAAGTTGATATTATTGACGAATATTGGGATGACTATAAAACAACAAATGTTACTTCTCTTACAACGCTTAAAACTCGAGATCCTATTGCCAACAACATAGATTTTGAAACAGCAGGAAACGATATAATAGACTTCACTGAAATTGATCCATTTAGCGAAACTATTACTAACCCAACGGATTAAAAATGGCAATTGTTAATAATTTCTATAATGGTACCACGAGAAAATATGTAGCTCTATTTGGTACAATTTTTAATAAAATGAAAATCACTCGATCCACTAATGCTGGGGCTGAGGTCCAGAGCATAATTGTTCCTATAGCATATGGCCCGTTTCAAAAATTTCTTTCTAAGATAACACAAGATCCTAATCTTGATAATCCCTCCGCAATTACATTGCCAAGAATGTCTTTTGAAATAACCAATATGATATACGATCCAGTTCGTAAGATTCCTTCAAAACAAAAAATATTAAAAACAACGAACGGTGAGGTTGACGATCAGCGACTTTTTGTTTGGTCTGCCACTCCATATAATATAGATTTTTCTTTGTATATTATGACAAAATATACTGAAGATGCTACTAAAATTGTTGAGCAAATTATTCCATTTTTTAAACCAGAAT
>Ga0075460_10000588_pt1 | contig 13672 bp, 7 predicted proteins | sample DEB08_DNA_3_FD_77580 | JGI IMG/M metagenome (GOLD analysis project Ga0075460, IMG submission 77580) | Aqueous microbial communities from the Delaware River and Bay under freshwater to marine salinity gradient to study organic matter... | ecosystem: Environmental > Aquatic > Marine > Coastal ...
GACAACTTGCGCGCGGTGCCCATGGATGCGCACCGTCGGATGGACCCGGTCGCCCTAGATGCGATGGTGCGCGAAGACCTCGCGGCCGGACTCACGCCCATCGCCATCGTGGCGACCGGCGGGACGACACTCACCGGTGCGGTGGATCCGCTCGATGCCATCGCCGACGTCTGCGGTGAGCACGGAATCTGGATGCACGTCGATGGCGCTTACGGTCTGCCCGCCGCCGCCGTGCTCCCGGAGAGGTTCCGTGGTCTCGATCGTGCCGACTCCGTCAGCATCGACGCGCACAAGTGGATGTTCGTGCCGAAGGCGTGCGGCATCGTCATGGTGCGCGATGAGTCCGCGCTGACGGCAGCCTTCGGTCACGAGACGTCATACATCCCCGAGGCTGATGATGAGCCAGGGAGTCGCAACGCGGTCGACGTGACCCTGGAGTACTCCCGACCGCTTCGGGCGCTGAAGCTCTGGCTGGCTTTTCGCACCTACGGCGCGCAGTGGTTCCGCGACTCGATCAGTCGCACCCTCGACCATGCACAGGCACTCCATGCCATGGCGGCCGCACGCGGCTGGGAGGTCGGCCCCGACCCCGATCTGTCCATCGTGCTCATGCGCAGGCAGGGAATCGACAATGCTGAACTGGTCAAGCGCCTGCAAGACGACGGCCGCGTCTACATCTCCCACGCCACGGTCGATGGGGAGACCTGGCTACGCCCCTGCTTCACCAATGTGAGGACGACTGCAGAGGATGTACGAGTGCTCATGGACGTCGCGGACGAAGTGAGTGGGAACTAGAACTGACCGGCGTTCCAGCTCTCGCGCAGCTCGTTGGACTGCGACCCGTTGGCCACCGTCCAGTACGTCATTTCGACCCGCGAGTAGGCGAACGACCACACCTCGGCCGGGTAGTCCGCTGATGACGACCCTGCGGTATCGACGGCGCGTGCGATGGCATTGGTCAACTTGATATCAAGGAACTGGACGTCGGACCCTCCAGCACGGGTCGTCCCCGCCAGTCGCACTTCACCCAGTGTCGTATCGGCAGCGAGTTCGCCCATGAGGGGGACGCTGTGCTTGCCCATCAAGGTGGTGACCATCAACATGCCCGACCTGAGGCTGGAACCAGCCGGCATTTCGTTGGCCCACGAGTAGGACAGTGCGTCGATCCACCGGTTGAATCCACGCGCCGAGGCGTCTCCGTCGATTCCATTCACTTTGAGGTAGAGCTTGGTTGCCATGACGGTCTCCTATCGCTGCGCGGTGATCGTGAAGAGGGCCGTGCCCTCGTTGCCAGGGGTGCTCGGGGTTTGCTGAGCGGTGTAGGCGCCGGATACGCCCGCGAACCTTCCGGTTCCACCGACGATCGCGTAGGCCCCGTGGCTCAGACCGCTGCCGAGTCCGATGAGCATGCTGTCGTCGAATGTGAAGAGATGAAGGTGAGCGCCACCGCCGAGCGGAACAGATCGGAAAGTGCCGACCACCGATCCATCCCGGATCTCGCCCTCAGTGTGCGCGTCGGCCTCGCGGTCCGGGGCCGTCCCTGGCGCGCCAGGTCGGACCATGCGCCAGTCCGATCCCTGCCATACCCAGGTGCCGGACCCGGTCGATTCGTCAGCGCGAGCAACACCTCCGGAGACCGCCACTGCGCTCGCTCCGGCCGCCGCCGTGGCGACTCCGGTGACGAACGCACGACGACTCACTCCGCGTTCACTGGATGCAGACATCTCAACTCCTGCTCTTTCGGTTGTTGCTCAGCCATCTGCTGGACGAATAGGTGAAGGCATTCTTGATCGTGCTCACACCGCTGCGACTGCCGACCGCTATGTCTACTCGCCCGGAGCCTGCCGGGGCCGTGGCCACGATGGTGGTGGGTGACTCAAGGTAGAACGCCGCAAGCCGACTGCCGAACTTCACATACGCGAGCGAATCAAAATTCACACCCGTGATCCGGACGAACGACCCAGGACGGCCGGTGCGCGGTGTAATCGAGGTGATCTGCGGCACCGGTCCCGGCGGCTCCTCACCGCCAGGGGCGCCTCCACCGGCGTCGGGTGGCAACGCCCCCGGCACCGGCAGGACGAGCTCGGTCGGATCCCCCGAACCGGCCGAATTAACCGCCTGAACACGAACTACGTACACACGTCCACGGGGGAGCTTGCGCAAGATGACAGCGGGCGATTCGGTGGTGAGTTCAAACAGGGCTTCACCGTCGCGGAGCACCGCGACCTCGTAGCTCGTCACATCACCGCCGAGCCCAGGGTCGGCGGGTGCAGCCCACGACACATTGGTGCGATAGCGCTGGCCCTGCTTCTTCCACGGTGAGTGAGTGACATTTCTCGGCGCGGATGGTGTCGCGCGCAGAGATGACACGCGCTCAAAGGTGATCGGGAAGGTCCCGGGCAATTGACTCGATGTGACCGTTGCCGTGCCCACCAACTGCTCTTGGGACGTCGCCGAGAGGGTCAATTGGGCCGTCGCAGGCGCACACATGTAGACGGGTGCGGGCGCATCACCAACAACAAGGCCGCACACGGTGCCGAAGGCTGCCGCCACACCCGCATAGGTGTCCCCGGCCGGGTCAGTCTTGAGCAGTTCCCAACTACCGGTCGGGCCCTGAGAGACCGTCAACGTGGACACCGCGCTATCGGTGAAGTTCACGACCGAGGCACCGTCGGCGCCGTATAACGCGTTCGGTCCCACCTGTGTAACCGTCATCTGCCACAGGCCATCGGTGGGCGCGATGGACGCGGCCGATGCGGGGACGGCAGTGAACCCACCCATCGCCAATGCGACAACCGGCGCTAGGGCGAAGAGGGGTCTAAGCAGGGTCATCGCAAGAGGCTCAACGTTGTGTCGTCCTGAAATTTCATATTGGGCTCACCGTAGACATTCAGTCCCAGCGCCGGCTCACAGCGACCGCCGCTCACGATGTTTCCGCCATTCCACAGTTTTCGCAGACAGTTGCGCAGCCCAAGCTGTCCCCAATAGCCCGGGTGAAAGGACTCGTTCTTTTCTGCGGCGCTGAGATTGGAGATGTCGATCTCCTTCATCCACTCGGATTTGTCTGAGGCACCGGGACGCCGCCAATCCCTCACGCCCTTGCGGTCCTCGGCATTGGCCGAGTTCACTCGAAACACCGCCTTGTTACACAACTCGTGGCCCGCGAACGCTCGAGAGTTGTCCATGTGCACTACGCGTAATTCCGGCGCCCAGATCTTTGCCTGAACTGCCGCCTCCATCACCGTGTCATTAATTGTCGGGAGAACTGTGCCCACGGCCCAATCCGCGTCCACATCTCTCATTCCGCAGCCCCCGCGCGCCTGACGATAAAAGGGAATCAGCAAATTCGACTCCTCGTAGCGCATATCTTGAGAGCGTGCGATCGGCGCAGGGTAGAGGTTCTGGACTAGCGTCCACTGACTCTCCTCGTAGCCAGCGGCGCGCATGGCCCAGACAATCTCCTGGATCGCCGTCTTGACTTCAGCGCGCACCCGGTCCTGCCATGTCTCCGATACGTAGCCATCGAGCCGCTCGGAATCACTGCAGTTTCCTGTTCCCAGGAAGTTCTTCACGCACGTCTCCACAATGTCGGAGAAGTAGAAGTTGTTTCCCCCGATGGACAGGACGACCATCTCAACCCGGTGCGTCTCGGCAAACCGCTTGAGCATTTCGGCCTGACCGATGGCCGGCCCAAATTCACCCAGATCGACATCGTTGCGAATGACCCGGTCAATGCCCGGCTTCCAGTAGCCCTTATCGACTGCCGACGTAGTGATAGCACCGCTGCAGGCAAAATTCATCGAGCGAGCGACGCCAATATGAATCAACGCCGCATTCGATCGGTGACAGCCTGCGATCGTCTCGCCGTCCTCGTCATCGAAATACGACCGCTCACCAGTATCGGTTTCCGCACGTGCATTCGGCAGAAAGTCAGTATTGCCAGCCCATCGCCCGCCTTCTCCCGAGATAAAGGAGTCACCAACCGAGACGACCCAGGCGTCAGTCGAGTTGCCCGGAATACGGACTGAGACTTCGAGCGGTTCCTGGTCAAATTCGCCTTCGGAGCCCACCTGTACTCGGAACGTGTAGAGCCGGCCTGCTTTCAGTTTGCGTGCGGAAGCACCCTCCGTGCCCGTGACAAACTCGATGGAGCGCTGAGGCCGATAGTCGTCTGTCATGATCACCCGATAGTCGTCCCAAACACCACCGCACTCGGGCTCGTCCCAGGTAAGGCGAACGTGACGTCCGGACTTCTGGTTCTGCTTCACCGGCGACACCTGCAGGTTGGAGATGCTGTAGCACTCGTCGAAGTCCTGTGTGGAACTTTCCGCCAGAGCCGGCGCGGAAAGGCCGGCCCCTAGGACGGCGATGGCCGCGGCAGTGAGTACCAGCCGGCGCCATCGCCCGTGCGTCCTCATTGATGCCCTCATGTCAGATCCCGATGATGTCCTGGTGCACGAGTCGCTCGCCCACCGTCTTGCCGGAATTGCCGGCATTGCCATCGGTGCGAATCTCCTCGAACTGCTCAATCACGATTCGATACGTGCCCCCCGGGCGGGACTTCGGCACGGTCAAGCGACCGGTCCACGTGGCATTGCCCGAGTCATTGATCTGGCCGCGCATCGTCACCGTCTGCAGCGCGGTCCACGCCGCACTCAACGCCGGATTCACCTTGGGTCCAGTCGGACCGTCGTAGCGCTCGAGAATCGCGCGTGCGAGGCCGGGACCGTCACCGGCTTCGTTCGCTCGGTACGACGGTCCGGTGAGAGTGACGCTCGCGGTCTGCTTCACGCCACTGCCGCTGATCGCCACGCTCGCTGTGCGGTCCGGCTCAAGCTGGACGACATCGACCATCGTCACCGGTGATAGTTGCAGATCACCGACGCTACTCGGTTGGTAGCGTGCCAGGGCGAGCCGCACGAACGGCCGGTAGGCACCCCCGTGATCCATCTCGATGTCCACGAAGTACATGTCGCGATCAGCGTCGTAGCTGGAAACCTGGCCGCGCTCATTATGACTGCCGATGCGGTAGCGCACGATGTCGACCAGCGCATCCATCTCGGCGAGGCGGACATTGCTCGCGCGCAGGTTGGTGTTCGTAAAGTGCCGCTGCAACGGCGCACCACTGCGCGGCAAGTTCGCACCCGTCGTAATCGGATCCAAACCCCACTGGGTCACGAGCGCGTCACGAGACGGATTTCGAGCACCCGCGTTCGCCGGTTCCAGCACGATGGCGAGTTCCTCGCCGATCCCGGAGCTGAACCACGGACGGGCGAGGTAGATGCGCAGCAGGCCACCGCTGCGCGTGCTCGTGCGGCGGTTCCCGCTCGGTCCGGACCATTCGAACGCCGGCAGAATCCACTCGGCCTGTGGAGCGAGCGGCCGTGCACTGCTCGGCACGGTGACGCTGGCTCGGCGCTGGCTACTCGGAACCGCTGATTCGGTACTCGACCTGGTGATCGGTCCGGGAATGAAGGAGATCGTCAGGACCGCGGTCGTCGGGATCCGTTCCCCGGTGGCTTCATCAGGATGCAAGATCACCGTGCCGTTACTGGGGTCCAGGGTGAACATTCCATCGGTGGCCGTGCCATCCGTGGCTCGTCCGCGATCGTCGAAGGTGCGCCAGGTGATGCGTGGGCTGCCGGCGACGACGGGGCGACCACCGTTGAGGCTGATGATGTCGGAGGCAGCCGCCGCGGTGATGCTCTTGCGGAAGTACTCCGCGAAGCGGGACTTAGCCTCGGCCGTCAACGTCACCTGCTGACGCCTCGTGTCAGCGAAGGCGGCCCGCACCGTCAGCGGCACGGTCGTTTCACCACCGCCAGGGGCTGGGTCCTCGACACTGTCCGTGCCCACCACACCCATGTCCGCGTTGACGACGACGTACGGCGCCCCCGTGCCCGGGCCATCGTCCACGGCGTAGGTGCGCACCCCGTGCATGTCGACCGAGTCAGTCGACGGGGCATCCACGGTGAGGAATCCCGACAGTGTGGCAGCCGTGTCACCCGCCGACCGCTGCGCCTTCCAACGCTTGTTCCTCGGTACCCGCACGAACTCAGGAGCGGCGACCGGGCGTTGCACGGCGTGCACGACCGTGACCACTCGGTCCGGTGTGAGCATCCAGTAGGCGCCCTTGCGAGCCCGAGCCTCGTTGCCGTTGCCGCGGATCCGACGCCACAGATCCATCAGGCTTAGGCCATCGCCGGTCAGCGAGTGGGACATGCGCAGGTGTGCGACCCGGCCCGGCTCCAACTCCACCGTGACCTTGTCACCGGCAGTCCGGGTGCGATTGCGGCCGGCCTGCACCGCCTTCGCCTCGATCTGGGCGACCTGCACGTTGGGCCAGGAACCGCGGTATCCGACAGTGGCTTCGGCGTCGTACGTCCGTCCTTGCTTGGGGCCTCCCCGGATGAGCAGTCCGTCCGCGAGGGGGTCGGGTAGGTAGGGCACCGCGCCTGGGTCGGCCGGGACGATGTGGACGTCGCCATCGATGACCTCGGTGGCGATGACCTCACTTTCGCGCGAGGCAATGGTGCCGAACATGCCCGCTCTCGGCCGGCCCTGATCGTCATCGAAGACACCGTGGGCGAGGCAGAAGAAGGCCGCCGACTTGGGCGGCGCAATCCACCGCTGGGTGCTCTTGCGGTTGTCCGCCGCCACGTTGGCGGTGCGCAACACCAGGACGTCGGACGCCTCCGACCACACCGGCTCGCTCGTCAGATACAGATCGGGAGACGGGACCGGATCGTGGCGCAGGTAGGGGAAGCGAAGGATCGACCCTCCCGCGGCATCAGGCGCCTCGGAGTTGCCACCGATATCGACCCAGCGCAACCGGGCTTCGTAGTCGGTCGTCGAGAAGCGCAGCGCCGGCAGGCGTGCGCCGGAATCCGGCGCGGAGTAGTCGATGGTGCCGTGCATGCTGTCGATGAGCGCCTCGGCCTCTTCGGCAGGCGTGGGCGGTGCGGGTCGGTCGTTGTCATTCAGCGCCTTGCCCGGCTTGGGAATTGACAGGCTCCAGCCGTCCCACTGCACGAGCGTCTCGCGCATGCGGAATTCTTGATCTTCCAGCGCTCCTTCATCTTCGGGATTGCCGGTCGCGGCGGCTTCGGCCCAACCCTCGTCGTCGCCGAGATCGACTCCCTTGCCGGCGCTCCTGCCGACGTACGGCGTCAGCACACCATGCCGGCGATGCAGGCTGTGCCACGTGCGCTCACCGACCTTGCGCACATCGAGCCGGTAGCCCATGACGACGTCTTCGGCGTCGAGGAGGATGTCGTCAAGTGCTCGGAGTGAGTCCTCGAGATTGTTGGCCCGCTGCATGCGGCTCTTCCAACGCTCGGCTTCGTCAGGACGGACGATCTCGACGCCGGCGGAGTGACGCGCCGGGATGCCGCTGCGATCTGGCGTACCGAACGTTTCGCGCCCCTGCTGGAAGACGCGATCCAGTCCCGTGGCCGTGGCCTGGGTAGCAATGGCCTCGCTTTCCAGGGTGCTCGTGATCGCGCGCGCATCACTCAGTCGCACGAAGCCGGTGTTGTCAAGATCGTTCGTCGCCGGCTTCGGCCGGAAGTACTTATCGCCCAGGGTGGTCCGCACCCGCGGGAACATCGTGGTGATATCCAGACCGAGCTGATCCGGGTTGTAGGGCGGGGGCCAATCGATCATGGCGTAGACCCGCGGTTCACCGGTGTTGCTACGGATTCGAGTAATCGGGATGCGCAGATCAACCAGGAGGCCAAGCCGACGCAGCAGATTGGGGTGCGACTGCAACAGCGAGACGACCGCGTGGAAGTCCAACTCCGGCCAGCGCACCTTGCGCGCCTGTCCAGCCAGTGCACTGGGTTGCAGGACTCGCTCTAACATCGCGAGCGATGTGGCTGTCGCCTCTTGCCCACCGGACGGAGTCGTCACGACCCCGGCTTCGGCCAGCATCGCGTCGATCGTCGCCGTCGCCTGGGCACGACGCTGCTGATTGAGGATGAATCCGTCCATCGGCAACTTGCCGTAGCCGCCACTCTCGGACACCAGTTGCCGCGTAAGGGGTCGAATCTCCGGTGATGCTCCAGCGATAGCTCGCTGAAGTGCGTCCAGATCCTGGTCGACCCGGGCCGCGGGATAGCTCAGCAGGCGGGCGTCACCGATATTGCGGAAGGCGAACGGGTCGACCGGCATGTCATCGGGGAAGAGGGTCGCAAAGAGTTCGCGGTTTGCGTCGGGTGAGATGCGGACCGCGTCGAGGTAGTCCTCCTGGCGATCGTCGACACTCCAGCGGAGGGTCAACTGCCAGTCGATGGCGTTGACGATGTCGACCCACGCGCCGCCGCGGAAGTCCTGGTAGCGCGAGAGAGGTAACCGCCGCGGGTTGCCCTCCTCGCCACCGAGTTGCGGCGAGATGAGGACCGAAGCAAACAGGTCATTGCCCTCGCGCCGCGTGGGCAGAGCGGTAAAGAGGATCGTCTCGAGGATCATCCGAACGCTCCACAGAAGTCGGCCCAGGCTCGCTCATCCCAGGCGTCGGCGAACGTCGCCGGATCCATCTCGCCACCCGCGCGGGCATCAAGCGCGCGACGGCTGGAGCGGCCCGGAAGCGTGGGCGGCTCGAGGTATGTCGCATTGAGCGAACGTTGAACCTCGAAGGTCACCGACTTTGAGAAGAAGGCGACGCTGACGCGCAGGGTGCACGTGGCAATACCGTGCAGCTTCACATAATCCGGCAGGTTGGCCGGCACGATCACCGACAGGCCGACGTAGACGTCGATACTGGCACTGGCAATGCCGAGGACGTCGACATAGCCGTTCAGGCTGGCGAAGGCGGTGAGCGCGAGCCCCTCATCAACACCACCAACCGGCGGTTCCAGTGCGCCGATCTGGAACTGGAACCCGGCTCGCAGCGAGACGCCACCACCCGCGACACCGAAGTCGACCTTGGCCTCGGCCGCGACGAACCCCGCGATGTTCAGGCGCTCGATGCCGTTGAGTCCCAGGGCATTCTCCAGCCACCCGCCGCCACCGAGACCGGTCACGGTGAGCGAGAACGGGTTGTCCGGCATGGACATCAAGAAGCCGAAGCGCACCGGACGGGATTCGAAGGGAATCGCCAGTTGAGCACCGACGCCCAGGCCGGAGATCGAGAAGGCGCCGAAGGCCAGAGTGGGGAGCTCGTAGAAGAAGCCAGCTTTGACACCAGCGGAACTCACGTCGATGACGAGCAGATCACCAAAGGGCAGCAGGGAGGCGAGTTTCTTGACCAGGGTGAGCAGGCCGCTGAAGTCGACCTCGCGCACCTTGACGTCGACATCTGCACTCTTGCCACTTCCCGCGGTGAAGATGATGCGCTCGACATCGACGTTGACGAACTCAAGTCCGTCAACGGGAACGAGGTGGACGATGAAGTCAGAGAACTCGCCACGGGCCGACCAGGTCGCACTGCCCGACACCGTGGGAATCTCGGAGATGAGTGTGATCGCCAACCGTGCGTTGTCGACAGTGAGTAGACCGTTGCTCTGCAAGACGTCGGAATTCGAGTCAATCGTCATCGCCATGGTGACGACGGCTCGTTCGGTGTCGAGCCCGGTGTCGACGAATGTCGACTGGATAGACAGCGCCATCCCGGTCGGCTCGCCGTTCTCATCGACCGCGGCGTAGTCGCTGGGCAGGATATCCGCGAGGGACACACCGCCGAGCAGCTCCATCGCGGCAAAGGCCTCACCCGGTGTGACTCGCCCATCGGCGGCCATCGCGCGGACCGACTGCACGTCGCCGTAGACGTTGCCGATCTTGCGGCTGAGGCCCCCGACCGTGAGGTTTGGCGCCACGACGCCGCCCGCCTTGGCCGCGTCCATGAGCAACTCGTTGGCCGCGTCCTCCGCCTTCTGCAGGTACATCTGGCCGACGTTGGTCGCCTCATCGAGGGCGTTTTCGAGATATTCGCGCGGATAGTTCAAGACCGCACTGACGGTCTCCTGCGCAATGCGCGCGGTGTCTTCGAGGAAGACCTGCGCTTCCTTGATGATGGGGAAGTTGTTGGGGTGGAACTCCTCGAGCAGGTCCTCGATCTCTCCCCGCACGAGCCTGAGTTCGTCGTCGATCTGGTTGGCAATGCCGAACACGATCTCTTTAGTGGCCTGGAGCGTGTTGGCTGACGCGATGGCCTCCGAGAGGACCTCCCCGTCATCGGACGTCACCGAGTTCGAGAAGTTTTCGGCGTACGCAATCGCTGTGCCGCCGAACTCCGCGACTTTGTCGCCGTACGGCACGTTGTCGTCGTAATACTGGCGCAGTTGAGCCGAGCCCTCTTCGGTGAAGTTTGGATCGGTGAGGTCGCCCACGCTGAACCGACCGTCGGGGCGGCGGCGGGCCGCGGCATTGGCGGTCGACCCGTCTGCAACCTTCTGCGCGGCAAAGAGCAGAGCCTGGCTGAATGGGACCTCGTTGCCGTCGGGGTCGATCCCGACAAGATCGAACTGAAAGGCCTCGCTTCCGTTGCGCGTGGCGACCTTGGGTGTGTAGACGCGGACGCCGGCCCATGCGTTCCCCATCGGTGTCGCATTGCGCGGCAGCACAAGCGGCGGTGTCTGCAGGGTCTTGCAGGTGACGGCGCTGAAGAGGGCCGCCCGTTTGCCCGCATCCGTAGCGGTGGAGGTGCCACCAAGATCGACAACCGGATCGACCAGGGCGATGGACAGGCGCTTCTCCCACACCGCGCGAATAGCGCCGCGAGCATCGGCACGGAAGACGCGCACTCCCTCTTCAATCTGCGCCGCCTTGAAGCCCCATGGATAGAGGAAGCCGCGGCGCACGACCTTGGCGTAGGTGTCGCGGCCCTGCCAGATGCGGTGCTGCCACGCCGTCATCGACGAAACGCCGGCCTCATCCCAGTTGCCTTCGGCGACGAGTTGACCACCAAGCGGCGACAGTGCAACCCGCGCCTTCACCGCACGCGCGTTGCCGCCTGGCTGCATCGCGCCGGTTCGCGTCGTGAGGTTGACGATGTCCGCGCGGTCACGCGGCGTCGGAATCATCGTCCACGGATGACCGGTCTGCCCCTCGGCGACTTCTCGATTGGGGTTGGCAAGCAGGGAGGACGCGTCGGGGTCCTTGATCCAAATTCCGCGCAGGGTGCGGAACGCCGGATCCTCGCTGATTCCATCGCCGGGAAGGTACGACGCGAGGCGCGTGTGGAATACCTCGGAGCGACCGCCGTCGGTCTTCGGGCGGAGTTGCTCGGTCCATGCGCTCAGGCGGTTCGGTGACAACACGAGCCACCACGGCATTTCCAGCATGGTGACGTTGGGATTCGGGGGCTTGCCAAGGGCACGTGAGGGGATGAACTCACCATCGAGATAGCGGCCCAACTCACTGAGATAGGGATTGCGCTCTGCCCAGGCGAGAAGGCCGGCCAGCGAGAGTCCCACCGGCCCGTCGACGAGGAAGCTCAGTTGGCTGTCACCGGCTAGGCGCGCAGGGGTCGCGCCGGATGGCGGGGTCTGATTGCTGCCGTACGCCTTCTCCACCACCGACTGGGGGCCGAAGTTCACGACGAGGAGCCCGGTTTCCCCGGTCGGGGTGACGCGACCGGTTGCCTTGTTGATTGACATGCCAATCGGTGTGATGACCAGGCGGACCAGATCCTCACGCCGGCGCACGACGATGGTCGGGAGCGGCTCGCCCGGGCGGGGCATGAGCGCCTGAGCCGGCGAGGAGATCGCCAGCACGGCGGCGCCTGCCGCGAGGCCACCGAGGAAGCCCCGGCGGCTGATATCGGTCACGCGAACAAGGTCTTTGCCCACAGGAGCGGAAGGTAGTGCTCCCAAACCGCCTTGTCTCGCTCAATGGGCGAAATGGGGTTCTAAACCCCCGTGCCCGTGTCTCAGCGCCCGATTTCGGCGGGATCCTCGCCGGGAAACGGCCCTGGGCCCGTTGCTACCGTCGTTCGGTGATCGGCCTGCTGACCCTTGTCCCCGCCGTGGCAGTCGCTGTCGCGGCGACCGCGCTTCCCGGGTCGTCGATCGCCCACGGCGAGGCGGTCCCGGCAGCGCCGCTCGCCGCCAAGTCCGCCGAGCAGCCGAACGTCGTCCTCATCCTCACCGACGACCAGGCGCCGTCGCTGACGGAGAACATGAAGACGGTCCAGAAGGAGTTGATAGCGAAGGGTGTCAACTTCACCAACGCGCACGCGACCACCCCTACCTGCTGTCCTTCTCGCGCGTCATTGCTCACCGGGGGGTTGGCACAGACGACGGGGATCTGGAGCAACTGGCTGCCCGACGGTGGCTGGGAACTCTTCCACGACCTCGGTTGGGAGGACCGCACCATCGTGCAGCAGTTCGATGCTGCGGGCTATCACACGGCGTACGTCGGCAAGTACCTCAACGGCTACGGTCTCGCGGCAACGCGCATGTCTGTGACCGGTGATCGCGACTATGTCCCGCCGGGCTGGGACTCCTGGCACGCCTTCGCCAAGCCTTCCCCTGGTGTGGACGGCCGGCACCAGGGCTACTACGACTACTGGCTCATGGATCGCGAGGGTCAGAGTGCCCAGCCGACGTACTCCTACTTCGGCAATGACTCAGCGGACTACTCCACCGACGTGCTCTCGGCGCGCGCCGTCCAGGTCGTCGAGTCAACGCCCAGCGATGAGCCGCTGTTCATGATCAGCACGGTCTTCGCGCCGCACAAGCCCTATACGGTCCCGTTGCGGCACTCCAATACCTGGAATCGCGTGAAGGTCACCCTGCCGGAAGGGATCGGTGACACCACCGGCAAGCCGTCGTGGGTGAAGGACCGCCAAAAGCTCGGACCGGCGGACGCCAAGTACCTCATCACGCAGCAGTCGCTCACGCTGCTCTCCGCGGATGACGGGATCGCCGACCTCCTTGACGCACTGCAGGCAACCGGACGCCTGTCGAACACTTTGATCGTCTTCGCCTCCGACAACGGCCTCACCCTCGGCCAGTTCAATCTGTTGGGGGCCAAGAACTTCCCCTATGCCTCACCGATTCCGCTCGTGATGCGTTGGGATGATGCGCCGGCTGGCAGCGTGCTCGCACAACCGGGGACATCGGACGAGCGACTCGTCGCCCTCCCCGACATCGCAGCGACCGCACTCGCCGCGGCGAGCCTTGAACCGACGTCGCCAATCGACGGGCAGTCACTGCTCAACGGCAAGAAGTCGCGTCGGTCACTCATCCTGTCGGCAGCCGCAAACCGTCCCGCGGATGAGGGCAACGCCGTCATGCCGCCGTACTGTGCTCGGCGGACCAAGAGCTGGCTCTACGTGCGCTACTCCACCGGGTTCGAAGAGTTGTACGCCGTACGCAGTGATCCGGGATTGCTGATCAACGTGGCCGGTGAGAAGGCCCGCGCCAAGACAGTGCGCCTGCAGCGCAAGGCAACCCAGAAGGCTTGCTCCCCCGCGCCGCCCGGCTTCAGTTGGCAGGCCGCCAACTAGGCCGAGGGACCCCCCGGGAAAAGGGCACCCCCCGGGAGCGATCCGGACAAAGGGAGCCGTACTATTCGAAGCGCAGGCCGGAGTGCTGTCGTCCCCCCCGTCGATGGCCCCGGCCTGCCCCTATGCGCGGGCGGCTACCCGGGCCGCGCGGATCGGCCATTACGGGCGGCTTTGGCCACGTGACACCCTCCTCGGCACGAGGGACAAGGGCTAGTCTCGGGG
>Ga0075460_10000593_pt1 | contig 13657 bp, 20 predicted proteins | sample DEB08_DNA_3_FD_77580 | JGI IMG/M metagenome (GOLD analysis project Ga0075460, IMG submission 77580) | Aqueous microbial communities from the Delaware River and Bay under freshwater to marine salinity gradient to study organic matter... | ecosystem: Environmental > Aquatic > Marine > Coastal ...
AAGAGGAGAGCCGTCACCACGAGATCCGTCTTGGTCAGAACCAACTTCCTCACCTTCGCCACGAGGAAGTAAAGAAGCACGAACACGAGGGTGTGCGCGAGGATGGGCACGAGACCCGTTTGACCGTTTCTGAAGGCGACGCCGGACCCGGAGACCGTCAACAGCAGTCCCGGGCTGAGTGCCAAAAAAAGGGCCACTGGGGTGACAACCTTGGCGCTGGTGATGTCAATCATTGTATATTACATTAGCGAGAATTAAAATTACCCTCCTCCAGATTAAGGAACCGGCAGAATCTTTTGAACGTGACGTCACCTAACAAACCCTCCACGTCACTCCTCTTCATCACCATCCACGCGTACTTGTAGGTGTCCATGAACATCTCCGGTTCGGGTTCGTTTGGATCATCCTCCTCGTACACGTAGCACAACTCCGCGAGATCGTTCAAATCGCTCTTGGTGTGTAAAAAAGCGTCGTAAAGGACTTCCTGTAGGATGTCCCATAGGTACCATAGGTCTTGTGAGTATTCGTCCATGAAATCGTGTATACTCAGAAGGCGTTTTTCGGTATCCGGTGAATCGTCGTCGCTGGAGGCGACTTCCGAATCGGCTTGTGCCTCGTAAACATACTGGGACCAAACCATTTTATTGATTATCAATTTTTATCTTTAACACCAGTCATGCTGATGGACGTCGACTCCTTCGTCTCCAAGTGCTCGCTGATGGCGCTCAATACCTCCTCCACCTTTTTCTCATCCCCCTCGAAGTAATCCGTGAGCCCGGCCACCACGGTCTTCTTCGTCATTGACGCCTTCCTGACAGTTTTCCTGACTGAAATCTTCCCCTGCTTTAGATTGATGGTGTCGATCCCATTCTTTACCATACTTCCCTTGACTTTCTCCTTGAGCGCCTTCTCGGCGGACGTCAACACCTTGATGTCTGCGCGCGCCTCAGCGATTTGCTTGGTGATCTCCACGAGTTTGTTCACTGCATCTGACAATTCCTCTGACATTTTGTATCAATCACTTCAAATCTTTAAACCAAGTCTCGTTGCATCAAATCCGGGACGATGGTGGAGTTGTGCCACGTGTACTCTTGGCGCGGGTTCGGCGGGTCAGCGCGGAGTTGCTGGTTCGCGTTGCGCAAGGCACCACCGACCGTTTCCGGGAAGCCGATTTGGGCTCTGGGTTCCAAGAACGATTGGTTTCTGAGGATGTCCTGCGGGGCGAACTCACCAAAGTCCTCGGCCGCGGCAACCTCACGCGGCAGCAGCGCGCTCGCGAGGCCGTTACCCGCTCTCATGTTGCACGACGGTTGGTTCGGGGACGGTCCACGGGCGCTCGGTCCGACGGACGCGTAAGAACGTTCGGTCAGGGAGTACGAGCTGGTGCTAGCGGAGAAAAGCAGATAGATGAGAACAGCAACGGCCAGAACCATCAAAAAGTTCTTCGAATTCGCCTTCATTTTATACTATTACCAAAACATATTTTTTCTAGGCATCATCATCCTCGAAGACCGGGTCTTCTGGGTACTCCGGTTGGGGTTTGGAGTGGATCTTGGCTTGAACCAGGTTCCACACAGGGCCGAAGGATTTCTTCGCAAACCAGAGGCCACCGAACTCGGCGATGACGTTGAGTTTTTTACCCTCCTGAATGTCCGCGAACGACGTCGGTTCGAGATTGGCGTCAAACACCCTGGTGTGGTGGATGCGATCGACCTCCAGGATACTTCCCACGAGGGACTTGGTGTACGTTCCCGCCAGGGTGGACTCCATGAGATCTCGACCGAACCACGCGTTGGAGTTTTCGAGGGCGGCCGCGAGCACGGCGTCGTCGATGGCTTGAACTTTCGCCAGGTTGTTCTCACCGACGTTCAGGGTGACGGTGCCGTTCTCACTCGAGACGACGTCCACCTTGTTCAGTTGAATGAAAACTTTCTTTCCCTCCCTGGATGCCCTGACGTAATACATGCCATCTTCCTCGCTCTTCGCCGGTTGTGTTCCAAAGGTGATCATCGTCGTATGTACTAACATGAAATCATTTCTTTAATTAGTATAATGAACACGTGTGAAGGGTGCAAGTGTTACGCCCGGTCGGAGTCCCTGTACCCAGACAGATACCAGTTCTGTGGCAAGCAGATTGGCGACAAAGTTTACCGGTTCCCGGACAAGTGTTGCGACGGCGGGTGTCCTGGAGAACACCCGAAGAAGCCGTATCGCATCGTCGACGTCAAGGACATTTACAGGAAACCACCCCACTACCTTAAAATAATATTACTTTTGATGATCGCTCTGAGCACCATCTTCATGGCTTAAAGACACCACTCCTAGGTAAGATATAACTCGCCAACAATGTCTGAATTCAACCTTGAGCAAGAAATTACCGCCCTCCGCGCCGAGATCAAGTCCCTCGCGAAGTTGTGCCGAAAGATCAAGTCGAAGCAAGACGACCCGGACGGAACCAAGGCCAAGGCGCGAGCGTCGAACAACGGCTTCAACCGTCAACAAAAGGTCGACGACGAGCTTCGAGCCTTCCTGGGTCTCGCACCGGAGCAACTCATCTCGCGCTCGGAAGTGACGAAGAAGATCAACGAGTACATCTCCAGCAAGGGCTTGAAGCACCCGGAGAACGGTCGTCAAATCGTTTTGGACGACGCGCTCCGAAAGCTCCTCAACCCGCCGGCGGACGTCGTCGTCACGTTCCTCAATCTTCAGCGATATTTGTCCCCGCACTACGTTAAGGCTTAAGAAATATAATGTAATCAAATAATATACATGGAACTCACAAGGGCTTCAATTGAAGAAATCCTTGGTACAAAAATCAATGATTTGAGTTTGTACCAACGAGCTTTCACACACAAAAGCAAACTGAAGGAAGACGCCACGAAACAGAGCTTCGAAACCCTCGAGTTCATAGGAGATAGTTGCCTTGGATTTGTCATCACGAAATTCCTGTTCGACCGGTTCGAGGATAAGCAGGAGGGATTCCTCACGAAGGCGCGCACGAAGCTCGTCCGGCACGAGACGCTGTCTGAGATTAGCAAACGTTTGGGACTTTACCGGTTCGTGCAGATGGACGCCAAGGGGATGACGAACGGGTGGTTCATGAATCCCAAGATTCTCGAAGACGTGTTCGAGGCACTCGTGGGGGCGCTGTACCTGGACTTGGGTCTTCTACACGCGAAGGAGTTTGTCCTGAGGGTGTTTAACAATCCACAACTCGTGAATCTCTCCATCATTTACAACGACGATAACTGGAAGGACCATCTCATGAAGTATTGTCAGACCAATAACTTTGAGTTGCCAGACTACAGGATGCGAAGTCACATTGACGGCGTGTTCCACATAGAAGCTTACGTGCAAGACGCACTCGTGGGGAGTGGGTACGCGAAGAGCAAGAAACAGGCGGAACAGAACGCGGCGAAAGCATTCTTCTATCCGTCGAGCCACTTAAAACTTAACAGTGAAGATATACTAACATGCACCCGAACGTGAAGAGACTCATCGACCGGGTTTATGCAGCCCAGAAATCTGAGGAATGGTTGCGCTTACGTGGCAATATGCTTACTGCATCTGACGCGGCCAGCGCCATCGGATGCAATAAGTACGAAACACCCCACGACCTTCTTCTGAAAAAGTGTGGAAAGGGTGAGAAATTCACCGGTAACGAAGCCACGAGGCACGGTGAAAAGTACGAGGACGAGGCCAGAATCCTTTTCGAACAGAGGTACAACGAGGTGGTTCACGAAATCGGTCTGTGCCCCCACCCAGAGCACGAATGGTTGGGGGGCTCACCGGATGGCATCACCGAATCGAACTGTCTCGTGGAAATCAAGTGCCCCATGATGCGACAGATCACACCGGAGGTCCCAGAACACTACATGCCCCAACTTCAACTGTGCATGGAGATCCTCGATCTCCCGAAGGCTTATTTCATCCAATACAAACCAGCGGAATTCAATTGGCCCGATCCGGAGGAGTTCGTCGTCACCGAGGTGGAGAGGGACAGGGGGTGGTTCGAGACGAACCTCCCCATCATGCGCGCCTTCTGGGACAAGGTCCTCTACCACAGGGAGCACGGCATCGAGGAACCACCAAAGAGGGAGGTGAAGCGTCGACCTCGCAAAGAAGTCCCGTGTGAAATCGAGGATGACTCCCAGGATGAATACTTTAGTGATATGTAAAAAAAATATTGTGATACAATACAAACAACAAACATGGCGGCCGCGAAGAAAGTTTCCCCAAAGACTCTGAAGGTTCTCAAAGCCTGGCGTCAGGCCGTTGAACACGTTGGTCGTAACTACTCTCGCGGTGAATTCACGAAGATCCCGAAGAAGGGCACGAAACAATACCGGGAAGTTGTCGCGGTTTTCCGACGAATCATGTCAGGTAATAGAAGAGGTAACTCCACTGGCAAGTCCGGTCATTAAAAATAAAATCGTACGTGAAAGTAATGACTGTCGCGCTCTGGTCGGAAGCCGTTCGTCTGGCTAAATTAAAGCACGGGAAGGATCCGAAGGGGTTCATGCGTATTCAGGGTAAACTTTTGGAGGATGCGCAAGCAATTTATCACGTATTACAAGTTAGTCGTCAGAAAGGTCGAAAGCGAAACCCTTGAGTCTCTCCGGCTCATACACCATCAATTGATTCAATTTGTATGTCACACCGAACTTTTTGTTCAAGAAATAGACACTCGAAATCTCCACGAGGGCTCGTCCACTATTTCTTGAATAAAGTCCATTCTTAATCTCATCGGTCAAACGATTTTTGCTGGAATCGAACACATCGGCTTTCACGGTATTGGTCGTCGTGATGTCCACCTTTATCCGGAACTTTGGCGCGTAGCCATTTCCACCCTCCTTGATGTTTGAGTTGAATAGGGGTAACAACTCGTCCTTCTCCATCTTCTTGCCGAAAATTTCCTCGGAGTGTTCAGCCACGTGATCGATGACTTTATTCTCCAAAGCGACGATCGTCTCGTAAAACTTTTTCACGTAGTTATCCTCCTCGTTCCACCCATTCATGGCGAAGTCGATGTTGTATTTAGCCGGACCGACCTCCGGTGTCCACGCGTTGATTCCAAACGGCATGTACATCCTCGGCAACTGCATCTTCATCGTCGAGTCTTCCTTGGTCGACACGACGAACCGTTTATTCTTGTACGGTTGAAATTTAATAGCGTCGAGGCACTCGGTGAACTTCATGGTTCTTTCATAGGTATGTATTAATAACTTTAAGCGCTACAGGCGACGCAATCCGGTTCGAGTGAGAACTGAATCGGACGCGCCTTCGGTTGTGACCGGAGGTAATACATCCCCGTCTTCAGTCCAGATTTCCACGCGTACATGTGCATCGAACTGAGTTTTGCGAACGTCGGGCTCTCCATGAACAGATTCATGCTTTGGGTTTGGTCGATGAAGTGACCCCTGTCCCTGGCCATGTCGATGATGACCTTTTGCGAAATCTCCCACACAGTCTTGAAGAGGGCCTTGGTATCCGGAGGAACGTCCACGATGTTCTGCACACTTCCACCAGCCTTGACCATTAAATCCTTCATCTCCTTCGACCACAGTCCCTTTTCTTGAAGATTTTTCACGAGATGCTTATTCACCACGACAAACTCACCGGCGAGGGTTCGACGCAGGTAGATATTGGTCGTGTACGGTTCGAAACACTCGTTGTTCCCGAGGATTTGCGCCGTGCTCGCGGTCGGCATCGGTGCGAGGAGGAGGGAGTTTCGCACACCCGTCTTGACTTTTTCTTTCAGGGCGTTCCAATCGTACCTACCGGATACGACGTCTTTGCCCTCACCCCTCCACATGTCGAACTGGAGGATGCCCTGGCTAAACGGCGACCCCTCGAAGGTTTCGTACGCACCCTCCACTAACGCTAACTCGTGACTCATCTCCAACGCACCGTGATAAATGGTTTCAAAAATTTCAGCATTCAACTTTCTCGCCTCCGGTGAATCGAAGGGATACCCCATGAGGATGAAGACATCCGCCAGTCCCTGCACCCCGATGCCGATGGGTCTGTGCCTCATGTTTGACTTTTTCGCGGATTCCACCGGGTAGAAATTCTTATCGATGACCCGATTGAGGTTTCGCGTGACTTTCTTGGACACCTCGTGCAACCCCTCGTGGTCGAAGACGCCGTCCTTGACGAATTTGGGAAGGGCGATCGACGCCAGATTGCACACCGCGGTCTCGTCCGGTGCCGTGTACTCCGCGATTTCTGAACAGTTTCCGAGCAACATGCCATTGAACATGCCCATGTTTCTTTTGTGTTCGGTGAAACAGTACGTATCCGCGGTTTCGCCTAAATCTTCGACGGAAACAATACGCTGATAATCACCATGCGTGTAAGCATATTTCATTTTCTCGTGAGAAGTTTCGATAAGTGGCAAGTCATGCTTGATGAGACACATGCCAGGCTTTAGATCTTTTGCTTCAACAAGGACAGTGTCCTTACATTCGAAAGGTCTTTTCGTGTCTGACTCGGACAGTATAGGAAATTTGTGATACGGGGTGCACCTCACAGACAGACCAAGAGACGTCGTCACAGTGAGAAGTTTCTGGTCGACACCGGTCTGTCGGACAACCACCGGTGACCATTCAAAACCATTCCACACATCGATTTGTTGATCTTTTAATTGTGAAATCATTTGATAGCCTTCAGAAGTAAGAATGTTTGTTTCGGGGGCGACACACAAATTTGAACTCTTTATGACGCCCAAGTTCTTCTGATTGCTCTTTTCGTTAATCGCGTCCTTGTACAGCATGTAAGGCGTGCCCGTTTCCACTTGTGACTTGAGGATGGCTTTCCACACCTTTTGTGCCGGGACGGTCTCCCTCGCGAGTCCCTCCTGTTCGTACTTTGTGTAGAGTTTTTCGAATTCCTCACCGGTGCAATCCGAGAGCCCCTTCGCGGTGTCCGGGCAGAACAGGCTCCACTGCCCATCCTCCTCGACCCTCTTCATGAACAAATCCGGAATCCACAGAGCTGTGAATAAGTCTCGGCATCTCACCTCCTCATCGCCTTGGTTGAGTCTCAGCTCGAGGAAATCCATGATGTCCGCGTGCCACGGTTCGAGATACACTGCGATCGAGCCCTTCCTCTTCCCCGCTTGATTGACGTACCTGGCTGTGGCGTTATACACCCTCAACATGGGGATGATCCCATCGGACGACCCATTCGTGCCCCGAATGTAACTCTTATTCGCCCGTACGTCGTGAATGTGCACCCCGATGCCTCCCGCCCACTTGCTGATCTGCGCGCACTCCGTGATGGTGCCGTATATACCGTCGATGCTATCTTCCTTGTTCGCCACAAGAAAGCAATTTTCGGCGATGAGTCCCTGAACTGAATATGAGTGATCATCTTGTACGCCAAGTGTGTATACGAATTGTGGAAGTTCGTTTTGAATTTTTGTTTTCGAGTTGATTCGAAGAAAAATGTGTCCATCAATCTCGAGAATGGTGTTCGCTCGTTCCACTTTATCGAGTCTGTTATCATCGTAATGCTTTTTGACCCATCTCATAATTTCAGGAATCCATGGAATTTGCATACGCCCAATAGTTTGAACACTTTCTTTGTATGGTTTATGCATCAAGGTCATGGACGTGTCCAGACCGATGGAACGCGTGAGGTGGAACAGGGATTGAATGAGTGGTTGGTTTGTCAGTTGCAAAGCAATTCCACCGTTTAGTGTGCAACATCCGTCACTGCTCACGAAACCTCCCACGAGTGCACAGACCATGTCCCGGCTCCATGAGTACATGGATGGCCATAAAAATTTTCCACTTGAGAGTCTACCAAACAAAACTGCAAATGCATGTCCGACGGCAGAGTTGGAAAACACAATGGACACACAATTGCGGCAATTTGACTTTGATATAAACCCATGGACTCCGAGGTATTTCTCACCAATTCTCATGATTTCGTCAACGAATTCCGCGTTGTTCGGGTTTTGTGCAAACGCGATACCCCGGTACGTCAGTGCTCTGTCGTACTTGACATTACTTCTCTCGGTCAGGATACAACCATCCCCGTACCAGGCACCGAGAAACCAAGCAAAATCTTCGTCAACTTTGACGTAACGTTCGAACCACTCGCCTTTTTTGGTAATACCATTTGGTCGATAGTCGCTTGTGAAATGGGTGTTTCTTCGCATCTTGACTCCTTCAAATTCGAACTCATATGTCCACTCATGGTGTGACTTGACGTCCTTGAGAATCTCATACATATCAATCATGTCGTGAGTAGTAGACGTATTTGATTTTGGAATGGATATCCAATCACCCACTCGAAGGTGCTCGATGCTGTTCCACTGAGGTTTTTCTTTCCATCCCATCTGTTCCTTCGTTAATGACCAAAATCGATGATTTCCGGTCACCTGCAACGAAGGAGTTTTGTGCACTTTTATGTCATACAGGGTTCGTTCGCCGAGATAATTTTTATGTGTCTGAAGAACAGGTTTGACCGAACCTGTGTGTGTCACGACAGTATCGCCGATGCGTACCTCTTCAATAGGCACGACGCCACGATTTGTGGTAAACACCGGCGTACCAGCGACGAAACAACTGCTCATTTGTGGCCTGGGCGTGCCCGCGTTGAACAGGGTGGGGGTGGCGTGGGTGAAGAGCCCCTTGGACATGGAATCGTAGGTGTCGATGACGTCTTCCACGGAATCACCGTGGATGCCTATCGCGACTCGCATGAACATGTATTGGGGCGTTTCGACGATTTTTCCATCCACCTTTTGGAGGTAGGATTTTTCCAGGGGCTTCAGACCAAAGTATCCGAAATCAAAGTCCCTCTCCGGTAGAATTTTATCCTTCACCAGGGCGGCCACCTTGACGACGTCCTCTGTGACGACCCCCGCGGCCCGAAGTTTCTTCATCGCGAGGTGGAAATTGTTCGGCGCCGTCTTCTGGATGTTCGAGGCGACGATCCGGGTCGCGAGGGTCTCGTAATCGGGATCACTCGTGATCATCCCGACGCAGATCTCCGCCGACAGAGTATCGATCTCATTCGTGTGAATGCCGTCGTACATGGAGGAAAACACCTGCTGGGCGATTTTCGAGGAGTCCACGACCGGAGAGAGTCCGTGGGTCAAGTTGGAGATTCGTGTCACAACCTTGTCGAATCGAACATCTTCAACTTTACCAGAACGTTTCGTGACTCTCATTTTATATTAACCTATGTTTTAGAATTTTTAAGTGCATTTGAAATCTCCAGATCTCACCGGAACAGCTCCGACGAGTTCAAACTTTCGCGTGGGTTGGAGAAAATACGTGTTGTTGTTAAACGTGCCGAGGGTGCCGGGCTTGCTCACGGGTGCGTATGAGTTCACGAAGCACGTCGGCGGTTGACAGGCGATGGTGTCGATGTTGTCCGGTTTGGCGTTGCTGTAAGCCTCGTCGAAATCGTAGAGTTGAACTTTCATTAATCTTACGTGAGAATTTTATTTTGTCAGTCTATATCAATATGAATCTTGATTCGATTAAGCAGACGCCGACCCCCCTGAACAGTCTGTACTTCAGCGAGTTCAATATGAATTTGGTCCAGCGTGGCATCCGACAGGCGTTCAAGGACGAGACCGGTATCCGGATCGACTACCAAAACCCGAACGACGTGTACGTGCTCATGCGCGCGGTTTTCATCACGAACGCGGGTGATCACTACGTCAACGTCAACGAACAGGTGCGATTCATGAACACGATCGTCATCAAGGAGGCCGTGCGCACGATCCGCACTGTCGTCGCTCAGTACGTCAACTACATTCGCGACATCGAGACCATCGCGGAGCCGATGGACCGTCCCCTGAATACGTCGACTTTCGGTAAGAAGATGGACATAAACGACAAGATCGGTCTCTAATTAAAGATTCCAGACCACATTTCGATAAGATGAGTTTAAACTTATACAAACAGGAGACCGAGAGAGTTTGTAAGGACAAGGGGTGGGACAAAGTGCCCGTGGACACGGTGTGGTTGCTGTTGACGGAGGAATTCGGCGAGTTGGCGTCGGCCATTCGACAGTGGAAGCGCACGTTCAAGAAGACCGGATTGAAAAAGGACAGGGGAACCGATGTTCGACAGGAAATGGCTGATGTTTTTTCATATTTGTTTCAGATTAGCAGTATTCTACAGATCGACCTTGACGAGATGTGGAACGAACACCGGAGCAAACTGCACTCCAAAAAATATTCTCACCTAAGTTCAAAGGAGCATGAGTCAATTAATGCTCAGTGATGAGAACACGATCAACGACGTGAACCCGTACGTCTTGGGGGGTGAGATGTCCCTACCGGGTACGGTGCGTCAGATTGGGTACTTTGCCGATTTCACCCAAGAGGTGCGCGACGAGGGGTACGGCGTGCCGGAACAGGAGCGATCTCCGATGTGCGACGTGGCCATCACCGCGGGTCATCGGACGGTGGACCTGTGCCGACCCGGTAAACCGAACTGCGCCCTGAAGCGTCCCCTGCATCCCAAGCGAAACATCGATCTGGGGTACACGAGTGGCACTGCGAGAATGTCTCCGAGTCCTCGAAAGAAGATTGTCACCGAGATCGTGAAGAATAATCCTTGGAAAGTTAGTTGGTTATTAATTCTTATTATTGTGATTCTATTTCTATTAATCGCGTAACGTGATAAAGTTTTTCGAGACGCGTCTCGTTGTAGCACCTCTCGATGAGGTCGTGAATTGTATCGGTCAACATCCAATCCACGAGTTCTTTTTGCCAGGAGGCGCGCTTGTTTATCAGTGGAGGTGAGAACGTGGGATCGAGGATGCGCATCGAGTTCAGGAGCCAGAGTTTCACGGAAATATCGTTGCGAAACGTTTCGTACACTCTCTGTACCCGGAGGGACGTCTTGCGTCGACGAACCTCCAGGGTTTGTTCAACCATGGTGTCCAAGAATTTGTCATACGAGAGATTTTTCCGGAGAGTGGTGATCTCAGTCCAAGAACCAAGCGGAGTCGTCTGCAAGTAATCGGTGTACTTTTCGTACTCGTACGCGTCGTCGTTCCATTGATAGTATTCGACGGCCACGTAGTGCAGCTCGCTCTCGACGTCGTAGGTGTGCTTCGCGTTTTTCAAAAAACTCGACATCTTTTATCCATTTATGTATGATTTCTTTTTAAGCCCCCCACATTTCGACGCATGACAAGTTACTCGTCGATCGCCAACACGTCCTTCTCCTTCCTCCTCACGGTGGATGAGTTCCGGAACGCGTTCGACGAGGACGTGCGCCCCTCGTGGATAAAGATTTCCACCATGACGCTCGTCGCGAAATTTCCGGTGAACATCGACGTCCAGCGGTTACGCGAAAAGTTTTTGAAACTTGGATCTGTGAGACTGCGATCGAGGGGTTCGCCGACGACGTGGACGCTGAAGGAGAGCACCACCTTTTACAATCAAATCACACTCACGTACACGGACGTCACGACGAAGAGCATAAAACTCTTCCCGAACGGGGCCGTGCAGATAGCGGGTGCTCGCAACCTGTTTGACTGCGTGAACATCATCAAGGGGATCTCGCGGATCGTGAAAAATTTACTACAAATGCAGGAAAAAGTGGGTGAATTTAAAATCGCCATGATAAATTCCAACTTTAGTCTCAACTACTACCTGAATCTCATGAGGGTCAACGAGCACTTCACGCAGGCTTCGGACGTGTTCAAGACGCACTTCGAACCTTCTAGATACAGTGCAGTGAAGATCCGGTTTCGTCCAGCGGCGAATATGAAGGAGGTGACGTGTTCGATATTTTCCACAGGAAAGATCATCATCACCGGAGCGGAGACGTACAAAGAAATCGCCTTCGCATACAACGTCGTCGTCAGTCACATCAACAGCGGGCGAGACATTCGCACAACTCCGACGAAAACCGTGGACACCTTCGACACCTACCTTGGATACAAATCGGATGATTTTGTGAAACATCTGAAAAACATCGGATACAAGAGTTGGTTACAGACGACTGAAAATCGACAAATAAATTTCTAATGTACTATTAATAACACAATCATGTCCCAGCGTCTTGGTATGGCCGATGGTCGTTGCTTCACTCTCGCCGGTTCGTCTCGTCTCGTGAACAACTACGTGATGCAACAAAACGGCATCCCGATGGAAGACAACTACGCGTACCGTCAACTCCTCCAACAACGCGGTCCCGCCCTCGTCAACGAGCTTCAACAACAATCGCAAGGTGCCGGTCCGTGCACGAACTGCGATGCCCCGGTTCTCGGTCAACAACTCCGAAAGATGTATTAAAATTTCGATAAAAAAAAACAAACCATTATTCCAGGACGTAAAATGGAAACGTGTTCAATTTGCCTGAACGAGGTCAGAGTCACTCGCAATACGCCAGAGATTCGATGCGGTCACAGGTTTCATTCGCACTGCCTGGAAAAATGGGAACAAAAAGGGAAGAATACTTGTCCGGTGTGTCGAAAAGTTTTCAACGCTAAAAATTTTCACGTGCAGATGACGGTCACCAACAATTTTACCGGTCACTCGAACACCATCTCTCTGTCTAACAATCAGATGTTCAACGTCTTCGACGTATTCGACATGGAGTTTGAGTTTGAACAAATTTTAGACCTCGACTCACTTTTTCGTGATCTGGGGATGACTCTTACCGACCTTGATCCCCTTGTTCTTGACGCAGAAAGCTGAGCAAAACTTTTTGTAGTTGAGGCCGTCGTAGTTTCTGGACGCCTTGCGAGGGTCGAAGATGGCCTTGCCCTTGGCGTCCACCAAGAGGGGTTCCGTCGCCCATCCTCGCTTGTGACTCCACACGTTCGCCTTGAAAATGATCACTCGTCCCTTCTCGGGCGCCTTGAGACGACGCTTCGTCAGGGCGGTTTGAATCACACTTCGGGACACGCCGAAAAAACGAGCCATGGACGTCACGGTGTCGCCCTCCTTCATTTTGTATTCGACCGTGTTGTGTTGCTTGTACCAGTGGAAATCACCTTGACGGATGTACGAACCGGGGGACGCTGGAGCGACGAATAACATCACCTTGTAGTACCCAGCCTTGCATCTCTTGTCCGGATTCACCAAGTACACCTTCCCCGGATTGTCCGAGAGAACTTTCTCAGGAATTCCGCGACAGTGGGTGTACGGATGAAAGTTGTTGGAGTTACCGGTTCGATCACCTGGAGTGGACTTTTGATCCCGATAGTACTCAAAATCGTTAAACGCGTACGCCATGCAGTTGTTGTTCCCAATGCCCACAGCAGAACCCCACAGGCGGTGGGTGAACCTGTGTTCGGATCCGCTGGTGGGAAGGCGCTTCGGTGGCATTTATTATATTACACTATATTATAAATCATGCTCCGAGAAATTGTCAAGACGAAGAATAAGTCCGACGTTGTCAGTGAATTTATTCTTCTGTTGCTGACTCTCCTCATCAGTACGTTCATGCTCCGATTCCTCTGGAATCGTTCCCTCGTGAATCACATCAGCGTGTTGAAGCCGATCGCGAACCTTTCGGACGCTTTCCTCCTTAGCATTAGCCTTGTCATTCTCCGCGGTGCCTAAACTATCCGGAGACTCGCCTCTAACTGTTGAATGAACATGTGTTTATTCACGACTTTTTCCGTCTCTTCACCGTCAAAGTACACCTTCCACGGAACGTGGTCATCG
>Ga0075460_10000607_pt1 | contig 13545 bp, 9 predicted proteins | sample DEB08_DNA_3_FD_77580 | JGI IMG/M metagenome (GOLD analysis project Ga0075460, IMG submission 77580) | Aqueous microbial communities from the Delaware River and Bay under freshwater to marine salinity gradient to study organic matter... | ecosystem: Environmental > Aquatic > Marine > Coastal ...
GAGATAGACAAGACCAGCTGGTTGAAATCGGCCATATGCTGTGATCGGATACCAAACTACTTTAAATTTGACGCGACCGTGCAGAGCCTGGGAGATCCAGCGCCATCCACCACGATCGATTACGAATACATGTACGGCACCAACGCCAATGGGGTGCCCCAGGGTGGCGGTGGCACACTGAGCCTTTTTCCCGGCGCCGCTATTCAGATAGCGGGCAATGGCTTGGACAGGCATTTCATCATTGACACCACCAAGACACATCTGGAAAACATCAATATAATATTGGCCAGCATCGGGGCCTACATGCCATACATCAATGGCAAGTACTATCTGTTCCTGGAGAACGCGGGCGATCCCATCGATGGATCACACGTGTTGCCGGTCAGCGCACTGCCCATCGAGGCGGTGATCACCGCGAGCAACATCATCGAGGGCATCACGCTACAGACCCCCACCCTGAATGATCGATACAACAGCATCAAGCTGGACTACACCGACATCGCACACAACAGCCAACCCGACAGCTTGGTACAGCCAGATCCCATCACGGACAGCTCCAACATACGACAGCAGTACCTCAATGAGGACAACGGCAAGCCCTTGGAGGGCAACTTCTCGGTGCCCAGCATATTCAATGACCTGGACGCCGACAGATACAGCAGGATACTGTTGAAGAAGAGCCGAGGCCAGCCCGTGCTCAACTTCACGGTCAATGCCATTGGGCTCAATCTGGTGCCGGGTGACTTCATACAGATGCGTGTGGAACAGATCAACCTGGACGACGTGTACAGGATCACTGACCTAACCATCAACTACGACAACACCGTGGCCATCACCTGCATAAGACACGTGCCAGAGGTCTATGACATGAGCGATGCGGGCAGATTGTTCGTGGCCCGCCAGGACATATTGAAATTGAACTAGGAACGATCCCGGATGAAAGACGCCGGATCCTGCCATCTCAGTTCCGGTGCCAGATCACGCACCCGATCGTGCACCATGGTGATCTCCATCTCCCGCGCCAGGCGTTGCAACAGCTGGATCTTGTAGCGATTGGTCTTGCGTGGCGGGCCATGCCTCCACACATAACGGTCATCGAACAGGCTGTGATCGGTGATGCCCCAATCGCAACCCACCAACCAGACCGGACCCGAGCCCAGCGAGTGCGCCAACACCAGCGCCAGGGTGCCCGAGCACTGGGCCTGATGCGTGGCCTCCGGCGCCAGCCAGGGATGGCGGCGCAGTTGTGGTCGCGTCCAATACTGCACCCCGTCCTCGAAACGATCGGTGCGGTTGATCACCTGTGCGTCATAGGCACACACGTGATGCACCCGCCTGTGCTCCAGGATGAAATTGCAACCTATCTCCCGGGATTGCGGCGGTATCGTGTAAAAATCACGGGCGCTGGGGCCATTGAACCAAACCACGGTCATGCTGTTATTTACGGATGCCCTGGGCCCGCATTAAATATTACCAATGAAGCATTTCTTCGAGCGCATCAGCGCCCTGGGCCGATTCCACTGTGATCGCGCACGGTGGGGCCGCGGCTACAGGCCCACCTGTCCGGGCCCACCTCACCACAACTGCGACTTCCAGCTGATCCCAGAGCCCGTGCGTCGTGTGCAACGCATACCGCCACATCCCAGCTCGCGGGAGGGGCGACGCTGGTATTACAACCGTCGTTATAGATCAACTCGAAACAGTGGTGAGTGCCCATAGATCCACTGGGCCATTGCGATGGTATTTGATCCATTTTGCCCGGGCATCCTGGGCTGTGATTAGACGGACAGCAGTCCGTCTGCGATGGCTTGACGCCATCGCGTGTTTCTTCTTTGGTACTGTTTGGAGTGGTTGTTTTCACGCTTGAGTCATTCGACGGCTACGTGGTAGAACACCATATAGCCGCCATCTTGCCGATTGTTTCACGAATCGCACCCGACTCATTGGACATTTGAAGTAGTAACTGCTTTACCAAAACCTACAAATAAAAACCAAAAGTTTTTACCAAATGTAGCATCACTCAACGCATATCGACATTACCAATGATGTAGTCGATAAATGAGCCGGGGTCGTTAACCGTCATATCACAACCCGAGTTAAAAGAGCCTAAAAATAAGCCTAAAATAATAAAATTTGCCTGTAGTAAGCCTTGCAACAAATATATATCATCTCGTTAAAAAAACCGGGGTCTTATTGGGTTTAAAGGGTAGAATACAAAGCGATCAACGGGGTGGTCTGGGTAGTATGGCGACTAACAGAATAGACCTGATCCCCGCTGATCTGATATGCCAAAAGTTACCTTTTGAAAAAATATTTACCACATCGGCCAGTTGACAAATAAAAAAATAATAGTATAATAGAATTATGAAAAAATATATAATATCGTTAACGATTCTACTAAACGCCTGTGCATATAACCCGGTTATAGACACAGCAGGTAGATCCGGTACATATTCCTCGGATCAGGCCAGAGAGATCACCAACGACATCCAACACTGCAAAGAATTAGCGGACCAGCACACCAATCGAACCATCGACGTGATACAGCAGGCCAGCAATCTTTACATGAGCACTTTCACCCTGGGCATCATACCCAAGCGTGAAATGGACTATGACAAGCGTGTGAGATCATGTTTGGTGGGTCGCGGGCATTCGGTGATTAAATAACAGCGGGCATCAACACTTCTATCACCTTGCACATCAGTTGATGCCCACTTATGGGCATCTACGATTATTTAAAAACATTTATCCAACCACACCACTCGGTCAAAGACATACAGGAGTATGCCCGACAATACATCCGCACCAGAAAGATCAATGGCATAGTGGATTCGATCACAGAAACAGCATGGGAACCAGAGGATTGGGTGGAGACCAACATATTCTGGTCCCAGATCTATACCACTTGCTCTGATCAACTCAACCCCGAGATACGCAACTGGATACTGCTAAAGATATTGGGCAACGAACACCCAGGCGGAAGGATAGATTTTTAAACACCCTATAAATATTTCTATGCAAGAGACACAATATCAGATCCAATGGTTGGATCCAAACCAAATACAACCATACCATGCCAACCCAAGAAAAAATCAACGTAGCATAGACAAGGTCGCAAATTCCATAGAGAGATATGGATTCCAGCAACCCATCGTGGTTGATAAGAACAACATAGTGATCGTGGGTCACACCAGACTGAAAGCGGCCAAGAAACTGGGACTGCAAAAAGTGCCGGTGGTCACGGCCACAGACCTAGACGAGGAAAAGGTCAGGGCCTATAGGATAATGGACAACCGCGCGGCCGAGGAAAGCCAATGGGACACCGACCTGTTGTTCGCTGAATTAGAGGCACTGATGAAAAACAGCAATCTACAGGATTTGAGCATACAGACCGGATTCAGGGAGAGCGAGTTGAACAAGCTATTCAAGATGCAGGAAGAGCCCGACCTGACCAAATACGACAACAACGAGATATTTCATACCAAGACCGGAGACGTGTGGCATTTGGGATCACATCGCTTGGTCTGCGGAGACAGCACCGACCCGGAATGTTTTAAAAAATTAATGGCGGATGACCGCATAGACATGGTATGGCAGGATCCACCCTATGGCATAGCATATGAAACGGCCAACGGGATCAACTACACACCCGCCGAGAACGAATTAAGGAATCACATCATAGCCAATGACACGCTGGGCGAGCAGGGACTTTTAAATCTATTGCAGAGGCAGTTGGAGCAGATACTGCGATATCTACGTCCCGGCGGACCGGTGTACTTCTGTCATGATATCAGGTTCAACAGCCGCATACATGATCTATTGGAGCACAATGACATACATGTGGCGGACACGCTGATATGGAAAAAGAACAAACACAGCACTTGGTTGAGCGATTACGCCAAGTTCTATGAGCCCATATTCTATGGCTGGAGGCGAGGTGCCGCTCACCCATGGCACGCTCGTGGTATAACTCCCAACACCCTGGACATAGAAACCCTGGACCAAATGGATGAAAAGCAACTGCGGTCACTGCTGAAAGGCATCATCACCAACTATCAAGAATTTGACAAAGAAAGCAGACGGATAGCCAGCCTGCATCCCACGGTGAAACCGGTGAAACTGATCGCCTATCATCTGATCAATTCTTCACAGCCGGGTGAGATAGTATTTGACGGATTCGCGGGATCCGGTAGCACACTGATAGCGGCGGAGCGCACCAACAGGATCGCCAGATGCATCGAGTTTGAACCAAAATTCTGCGACACCATAATAAGGAGATGGCAGGATGAGTCAGGACAACGAGCAAAATCTGCTACGGGACAAGATTTCCCAGGCCAGTGACGAACAGAGGCAGGTCGCCATAGACGTGCTGAGGAACATTCTTCGATCATTGGAAATACACTCGCCCGATCAGGCGGTGGACATAGCCGGTGAAAAGATAATGTACCTTTTGGATATATTGGAAAAAAGGATATAATTTTATGCAGGGATCACCGAATTATAAATACTGATGGGAAATATTCGTCATGGTATATTTCTCCAAACGTGTATAACACAGACGAGCTCTCTCCCAGGGCTCGTCGCACAACACAGAATATGGCGAAAACTGACACCACAGATCAACGGATAAAATCAATCACAAAGATATGCCCGCGATGTAAGCAACACAACACCACACTGATGTGGTGGGAAGTGGAGTGCGATCAGCGTTGGGTCTGTTACCCGTGTGGCATGGGTCGCCGGAAGGAACAAGATCAGATAGAACAGAAATGGAGGAGAGACAATGACGCACATCATACACCAGGGCGATTCAGCCCTAACACTAAAGCAATATCCCAACGACCATTTTGACAGCATCATCACAGATCCACCCTATGGCATAGAGTTCTTAGGCAAAGACTGGGATAAGAACACGGGTGCCATTGAGATATGGCAGGAATGCCTGCGAGTGCTGAAACCAGGTGGATTCTTACTGGCATTTTCAGCCGCAAGAACTTACCATCACCTGGCCACCCGCATAGAATCAGTGGGATTTGACATCAGGGATCAGATAATGTGGATCTACGCGTCAGGATTCCCCAAGGCACAGGACATAGGCAAGAGCATACAGAAGAGACTGGGAGTGAAACAAACAAAATCAATACCAAAAGAGCAACAGACTAACACTGCGGGATTTGCCAACAATGGAGCACAAGAAAAAACCGCTTGGTCAGGGCAACAGACCGTTTGCACTGATCCAGAAGCACTCAAATGGTCAGGTTGGAAGACCGCACTGAAACCAGCACACGAACCCATAGTGATGGCCCGTAAGCCATTCACGGGTAGCACCATAGACAATGTATTGACTCACGGTGTGGGAGCCTTAAACATAGATGCCAGCAGAATACCATACGAACACAAGGACACACCATCAGCAGGCGATAGGACAGCATCATTTTCATTTGGCGATAAACCCACACACGCAGGTGGAGATGGCAGTCCACCGTTTGCGGCCAATGAGCAGGGCAGATTCCCCTCCAACGTCCTGGGAGACATACCAGATTACCAGAAGTATTTCTATTCGCCCAAAGTCAGTCGCAGAGAAAGACACTGTGGGTTTGATGCGGCCCCTTCTGTAAAATCAATGTTGTTGGAGATGGGCGCCGCATACATTGACAGCCAAGGCCGCCCCGTGCCATACGAACAACGCGGCAACAATCCACAGATCCTGATCCCAGGCGTGGGAGTGATATACACACACGGGCTCAAGGATGAATATGCCAAATGGTGTGCGAAAACGAACAAAAACAACAGGGCAGGCAAGACGGCGACAGGACTGACTGACCGGAATGGAAATGTTCAAACATTCACAAGTGACCCAGCCACACACCGTTCAGGCAACAATCATCCCACAGTGAAACCCGTGGCCCTGATGCGTTATCTCATACAGCTGGTCACACCCCCCAACAGCAGGGTATTGGATCCTTTCTGCGGCTCAGGTAGCACAGGCATGGCGGCCCGTGAGTTGGGACACGAGTTCGTGGGATCAGAACAGGATCCCCGTTATGTGGCCATAGCGAATCGTCGCATAGAAGGTTGGTTAAAGCACACAGAACAGCACACACACAATCCCACACACCGACCAGCACCGTTTGAACGACTGTTTGAATAGCCCGCAACAGATCCGACGAAGCCGACAGCCGAGTGCGGAGCAGGAGCGATGACCCCGTGACCCCACAGATTCCGGCAGAAATATCAGCAAAAACACAGGGCATAAGAGCCAAAAAGCACCATTGGGAGCGAATGGTCGAGATGGTAGATATGGTGGATTTGGTATAAGATCAACACGGTTGTATAAAGCCTTTACCATTCATTCAGCCAAAACTCACCTGAGCCCCACCCGATCACACCGTAGCCCACCATACGAGCCAGAATCAGGCCCCGGACCCGGCGATCCAGCCCACTTCCGCCGCCAATCACCGTGGAATAGGGCTAGGGTCCATGGTGCCGAACCGGGCGAAAACGGGTGGAAACGGCGGGCCGCCGCCCAGCCCCGGCCGCCCACCCCGCCCACCCAAACCGACCAATCGACCAATCGACCAATCGACCAACCAGAATAGGCACACCACGGGCTCACGATAGAATCACCCCGGGCACACCCGAGAGCCAGAATAGGCACACCGTCAGAGGGCGGTGGAGGAGAGGGGGGCGCCCCGCGAAATGGGAGATGGTAAAGTCTATAATGCTATTGTAAAAATTTAGCAGATTTACCAATATAACCAAAATAACCAGTTGACATCATCAGCACGATATAGTATAATACCGATACGATCAGCAATCGAGCGGATCGTAAAACCAACGGCAATCGAGCCAGAAAGGATGCGATGATACAAACATACATCAGAGACGAGGCGCTACGAGCACGATGGGACATCAATGACCCACGGATTAGACCTCTACATCAATCGATCACACGAGGATGGATTGATACAGCGGATGAGATAAGAGCCGCGATAAGAACGGGCGAGTCGGGCGATGCCCATACAGCCAGCCCACTATGGAAATGGTTATGGGGCAACATCAATCGACTACAGGAAGCCGATCTAACGCTACCGGAGCCATGGACTGATTTGGTAATGGATGCTTATCTCGAATGGGGAGTCAGGAACTATCCCATCACCGATAGGATCACCCAGCACACACTGGCGGCACTGGAGCAATTATACCGCGGCGACCACCCAGAGGCGATGATGTGGGATGAATACCTACGCAAGGTCGAGGCCATAATACGATACCAGGCCGAGCGTAATCGCAAGGCACCAGAGTCGATGACCCGAGAGGAAATGATCAGGCACATCGGTACTCAGGATGCGGCCACGCTACGCAAAATGTTAGCGGCGGTGGAATACCAGGCCGGGCGATAAATGGGCGGAACGCGGGACGGGTCAGGCGGGGCTCGCCCGCACCCGGGCCCAAGAACCCGCGGGGGTGCGGCCGGCATTTATAAATACATCAACACGCAAGGACACTATGAGTAGCTCGGGACATCGATGGGACAGCCAACAGCGACGGCGCATCAGCGGTCCACGACCACACCTATGGCGCCATGGCACCGACCCAGTGATACATCGTCTGCATCGCAGATATCAACTGCATCGGGTACAGGCTCGCTATCGCCAAGAGGCCCACGAGCTGACATTTGAACAGTATAGGGATTTCATGCTGATCGATGACCGCCATCTGCGGGCCGGGCGCACCAGCTCATACTGTATGGCCAGGCGGAACCCACAGTTGCCCTGGCGTGCGGACAACATCATATGGCGAAAGAAAGATTGGCTCAAGAAAAGATAGGGCAATGGCTCGAGCAGTATCCGCTGATGCGGACCGAATTGGCCGCGCGGGGATGGCACGCCATAATACCGGAACTGCGACAGGAATATTGGTTCCGAGAAGACGGCATAAGAATTCATAGATGGGGAACCATCGAAGAATACACAACACAAACACCAAACATAGGAGCAAACACATGGGCAGATACGCCAAACAAGCAACAACAACCAAACATCCAACACTGAAACAACTGCTGGCCGAGCAGGACAGCGGACCACGGGTGGCACAGATCGAGGACACACTCAGCGATGAGGAGATCAAGCGACTGAGGCCGCTGGCGTGGTTGATCAAGAATCAGGGCTACTCACTCAAGGAAGTGATCAAGTGCCAGCTGGCCTATGATGAGCAGAAGTCATCCATACGGGCACAGGAGATAGTGGACCTGATCAGGCAAAGAAAACTTGACGGGACCGCAGGAAAATAATACAATAAAACAATAGGAGGAACAAATGAGTCTTATACACGATATACCCGGGGGATACACCACGGCCAAGGGGCGCCACAAGGATGCCAAGATGCTGACCATGACCCCGGAAGAGCGGCAGGAGCTGTATCAATACCTGATCGATCTTAAATCACTCAAGGACGTGCTTCAGATCGATGAGTGGAACAATCATGACGAGGACGTGATACCCGGGGTGGCACAAAACGTTGGACCCATACACAGAGGAGGCAGGAACAGGGATATCACCCTGGACCAGGTGTTCAAACTGACACGTGCTCTAAACAAGATTCGGGCGGCACTGAATCGCATGGACAAGAAGTTGCCCAAATGCCCGGTGCTGGATCCCACCAACCTGGATGAACAGGGACACATAGAACCATTGACTTCCAAGGAAGTGAAGAAACAAATGGATGTGAATCGCCAGTCGGATGCCGATCAGAAATATCTGAAAGAGAACCCCGACCTGATCACGGACACATTGTCACCGTTCAAACGAGTGTGGCCCAAGTATCAAACCATATCTAAAAAATAAATAAACACACAACCCGACCCCCGAAGGCAAACGGTGGGTCTTTTGACGGAGATGATAAATGCCCACACGAGCCAAGATAGTAACACGCACAGAGACCACCAGCAGTAACAGCACAGACAATTTAAACAAAGGCGGCAAACTCACGTTTGCGGAAATGGACTCAAACTTCATTGAGTTGCAGAACCAGAGCATAGGCATAGCGGATGATGGATCCACAGTGATCGACATCTCCGCGGGCAACACATTAACGGTGGCGGGAGCGGGTGGCATACAGACATCGGTGTCTGGACAGACCCTGACCATAGATGGATCCAACCTGGGCACGATAGGTGATCTCACAGTGACCGGTTCAACCATATCAGCACCCAGCAACGCTGACCTCACGCTGACCAACTCAGGCACGGGCAACATAAATGCGGATTCCAATCGAATCATCAACCTGGGCACACCATCAGCGGGCACGGATGCCGCAACTAAAGATTATGTGGACAGCGCCACATCCGCAGTGACCACCGCGGTGGTAGATGACACCACACCGCAATTGGGTGGTAATCTAGATGTCAATGGTCAATCCATTGTGTCAGTTTCGGCGGGCAACATCTCAATCACACCGGACACTACGGGCAAAATTATATTGGACGGCCTATCATGGCCCACAGCGGATGGCACAACCGGACAGGCGCTGATCACAGATGGGGCTGGCAATCTAAGTTTCACTACGATATCAGGTGGGGGTGGAGCCGACCTAGGCAACCTACAGGTCAATGACACCACGCTATCACCCGTCACAACTAACAGCAGTATCTATATAGATGCCCACGGCACGGGTAGAATCATATTGGGTGGCGCAGATTCAAGCACAGAATATAGATTGGCTTATGACCCAACCAATAGGACCTTGAGTTTTGAACAACCGGGTGCTGGTAGCAATGCCGCACATTATATACAGCGTGGCACAACCAAAATGTATATCAGAGACAAGCAATATGGTGATTCAGGATTTGAATTTGTGTCGGGCCTCGCCAATGGAGATGGTGGAATTACCATTACTCCAGTTGAAGGACAAAGCACCGGTATTGCGTCAATCAGAGGGCCATTGGACGGACAACTCTATCTTCGCATGGGAGGCTATGTGCCATGGGAAGCGGCCAGTTCCTACGCGGGTGGCGGCACTAAAATTAGAAGCACATATAATGGCACTACTGCTGACCACGGGCCCGGAATAGAGTTGATTCCATACGGCGACAGCAAAGTAAAAATAGACAACAACTATTGGCCCAGCACGGATGGCACATTGGGTCAAGTTTTACAAACCAACGGCGGGGGTGTATTGAGTTGGGCAAATAGTTCAGGTTCACCTACCACGTTCGTGGGCGATGACAGCACAGGCACGGCAGTTACCCCGGGTGAAACATTTAAAATAGCGGGTGGCACAGGCATCACCACAGCAGTATCAGGTGACACATTAACCATCACAGGTACAGCACAGGATTTCGCATTCAGTTCATTAACGGGCACACCGACCACACTGGCAGGTTATGGCATCACGGACGCATTTGATGGGGCATATGGATCATTGACCGGCACGCCAAGCATTCCCAGCGCCTTGACAGATTTAGGCATATCGGACGGAACCAATGGACAGGTACTGACCACAAACGGATCAGGTGGATTCACATTCACCACGGTGTCAGGCAGTCTGCCTTCACAAACAGGTAATTCAGGCAAGTATCTGACCACGGACGGAACTACTGCGTCATGGGCAACGGTGTCAGGTGGATCAGCTTCCACTGGAGATTTCGTATTCACAAACTCCACAATGCAGACACAAAACACCAATGCCAATATGTTCATTGACACACAAGGCACAGGAAGCATCACATTGGGATCCACCAACAGGGTCCAAGATTTGATCCCAGCGGGAACGGGATTCGTCGTAGGTGGCACGGCCGCCCAAGATCGTGGTGTGGTATCCATCTATGAGGAATCAGTGAATCTGGATTCATTGAATGCCACTGCGGACAGGAGATATGCCAATATGCGACTGGCCAACTTCACGCTGACGGGCTCTGGATCAGGCAACAGCAATGAGCGATTGCGACAGTATCAGACCCTAAACATTGATGCCGCTGGTTATAATATGCCTGGTAGCAACCTGGGCAATGCCATAAATTTTGCCAACACGATAGGGACCAACATCACCAACTCATCTGCCACAGCAATGACCGCGATTGGAACAACGGGGATAGTGGCCTATACGGAAGTGGGCCAGGGTAATTCAAACACTGGTGACATAACAGTGACCCACTCACCATCTGTGTCGTCATATCTTCAGATCACTGCCAACACGGGCACCACTTCTACGGTGACCAATGGTTATGGTTTCGTGTCAGGCACCGCGGGAACGGGTGGATCAGGCACAAGGACCCTGAACAACTACTATGGTTTCTATGTGAGAAACGGATTTAATGATGGTAATTTCTCGTCAGCACCCAACAGATGGGGTTTCTATGCGGAAGATAACACATTCCAAGCAAAATTGGGAGCAATAAAACATTTCACAGAAAGAGCCTATGAGGCCACTCACAGTTCAGGAGCGGGCTACACCATAGATCTCAACAACGGAAACCTACAGATTGTGACTCTGTCTTCCAACATCACATCATTCACGATGAGCAATTTCTTAACCAATTCCAACAATTCAGGTGGAGTGACCCTGTATCTGGTCCAGGATGGCACGGGCGGCAGGGGTATCACATACTCCGCGGGTGCTTCAGAAACATTCAAGTTTGCGAATGGAACCAACACAAGTTCAAATACAGCGGCGGGTGACATCACGGTGGTATATATATTTTCAAGATACGATGGCACCAACATGACCTATTATTGGACCATTGGACCAGCATACAGTTAAGGAGACACTATGATTCCAGGAGTGGGACGAGCAGTTTGGCAGTCAGGGGCTTCAGGTGGGGGCACGGGCAGGACCAACGCGTGGGACACCTATGATGGCACGGCAGACACGGCCTGGCAACAGTGGGTGGATGACACCAGCACAGCACTGGGCAGTGGATATCAAGTTTCATACACAGAGAACAACGCGATCAGGGCGGGGGGAGCCAATGGCTATCTCGCGATCACGGATGGTTCAGTGGAATACCTAGGCTATTTGACAACGGACACCGCTGATGCAACATCAATGAGCATAAAATTGAATGGTGGATACGCCATGACCAGACCAGAGATCAGGCTCTGGGGTTCTAATGTATTGATGACGTCAGTGGCAGACCAAGGATCATTGGTTCTATTCAAAGATCAGGGAGCGACGGACACTGGCAAGATATCAGGCCTGTTCAGTTTCCAACCCACGCACACCAGGCACAGCGTGGTGGCTGAATATTGGGAGATGCCAGGCATAGTGGACGCAGAATACGGTTATGCGGACAAGGCCTATTCTCTGATCATGATGGCCAGGAACCCCAACAGCGATCTCTACACATTGACCAATGGCGGTGGCCAACAAGGAACCAATCAGCCAGTGTGGACACACAAGGTCCTGGAAGATGTGTCCACCCTGTATTCAACACCCAGCACGGGGTTGACATCACTGGAGGGGCGGGAGTTTGTGATAAGTGGCGAGACCTACGAGTCAGGATACTTCCCATTGTACGGATATATACATACAGGTGGCGATCCTAATTCAGACGGCAGTTTCTACAATGATGTCCAGGCTGACGGCACCGCACACACTATATCAGCGGAGTCAATGCCCAGGATAATGTTCACGGGAGACAGCAACTTCCGTTGGATGCGACACCCCATATATGGAAACCCACCCAACAACGCGGTGGAATGGCGGGGCACATTCATCAACTGGACTCCATACCACATCACGGATGGTAGCACACAGGGTGGCAACCAGGGTGGTGTTATGTGGAACATAACATTCCCCAACCACATCTGGAACCTGCGACATCCCATCAACACAGGAGACAATTTCTGGTTGGACAGGCCCTCTTCAGCTGGGGTGGATGGGGAATTTGGTGACATCTCAGTGCAGAACCCAGACAGGATACAATACCAAGGCGGAACTGCGAGATCAGAGACGCAGTTGGGTGATGACCTGGTCCAGGCCATACGCCTTGAAACAGGACAATGGGTTGGGCTGTATGGTGACATGAACGGCACCCAGGGCGGCAACCTGTATGTGAACGCGGTGGCGAGGACACAGGAAGACCTACATCTCAATTGGACCTTTAGGATACAACCAGAATACATCGTGGCGGAGGACATCACCACGCCAGACACACACGCATCAAGCAGTGTGGCAGTCAGCACGGTGAATGGATCTGATTCCAGTTCAACGGCGTTTGATCCAGATTCTGCTCAATTGTTCAAACTGGCGACGAACTATTTTGCGGTGTTATGGAGGAAGAGCACCACGGCCTACATCTCAATATTCACAGCGGACACACAGACCAGCACACCAGTTTTAATAACCAGGCAAGTGGATACAATCAATCTTGGCACCGTGCCAGCTGGAGACATGTCAGGTTTATATCTCAACAGGGGATTGGCATTGATCACCTGCGGCAACTATTACAAGTTCATAAAGGTGCCAGTTTAGTTAACAATTTGTGTAAATAAACTTGTTATAACAAACACAAACCTAAATTTAGGAGAAACAAAAAATGACAGC
>Ga0075460_10000612_pt1 | contig 13508 bp, 24 predicted proteins | sample DEB08_DNA_3_FD_77580 | JGI IMG/M metagenome (GOLD analysis project Ga0075460, IMG submission 77580) | Aqueous microbial communities from the Delaware River and Bay under freshwater to marine salinity gradient to study organic matter... | ecosystem: Environmental > Aquatic > Marine > Coastal ...
TGAATAACATTATTAAAACGTTGTGCAACATTACCTGCTGCTGCTGTAAGTTCTGCGGTTGCTCCACCGTCTCCAGCGATTTGAATACCTGCACCTGTAGAAGAAGCAGAGATACGAGTAACTCCTCCAAGACGAATAGTGTTGCCCCCTAACCATAAATCTCTCCAGCCATTATAAGGACCGCCTAAATCTTGAGTACCGCTTACCTCTGGTAAAAAGCTTGATCCAGATTGTAGAATTACGTTGCCGTTGCTTGTTTGAATCATCGCATCGACATTAGACTGTACTGTATCAATATTAGTTTGTAGAGTAGTATGTGCAGTATTATTAGTTGCAGCAAATGAATGTAAATTAGACTGTACTAGATTTATACTAGCATTAGCACTAGCTCCTAAAGAGTGTACATTAGACTGTACTAGATTTATACTAGCATTAGCACTAGCTCCTAAAGAGTGTAGATTAGATTGAACTGAATCAGGGTTTGTTTCAAAAGTAGTGTTAGCATAAGAAGCAAATGCATCTAGTTCATCACTCAAGCTAGTTACATTACTTTGTACTGTATTAATATTAGTTTCTACGTTATTAAATCTTAAAGTAAGATTACCCGTGTCAGCAGCTAGTTGCGTTGTGTTACCAGCCCCATCATCTATTATAAAAGTACCACCATCATTAGATAAAAGTAGTCCGTCAAGATCAACTGTTGCAGCATCAACAAAGGCAGTTTTCCAACGTGCTGAAGCAGAACCAAGTGAATAAGCAGAACCTGTTGCAGGAATAAGATTACCATGAAGAGTAAGATTATCTATACCATCTGTAGTAACAATAGAATCTACATTAGATTGTACTGTATCAACACTACTATCTAAAGCAAAAGTAGTATTAGCATACGTACCAAACTGATCTGTTATAGTTTTATTAACAGTAATAGTGGCAGCGTTGGTAGCGACATTATCTTGAACTGTGTTTATATTAGTATTAGCTGTTGTAGCAAAGGTGTGAAGATTAGATTGTACAGGGTCTGCACCACTACCAAAAGTAGTATTAGCATACGTACCAAAATGATCTGTTATAGTTTTATTAACAGTAATAGTGGTAGCGTTAGTAGCGACATTATCTTGTACGATATCTATATTAGTATTAGCTGTTGCAGCAAAGGCATGAAGGTTGTTTTGAACTGTGTCAGCATCTCCAGCACCGCTACCAAAAGTTGCGTTAGCATAAGACGCAAAGGCATGAAGATTGCTTTGCACAGTACCAGCACTGCCAGAGCCTGAAGAAAAAGTAGCGTTAGCATAAGTAGCAAATGTATCTAAATTAGACTGAATTCCATTAATTTCAGAACCGCCAGTGATGTGTGCCTTTAAATTTGAGACTGACATACGACGAGTTGCAGACGATTCAACATCTACAACTACTAGCTGATCGGTATCCGTGAGATTGGCAACTCCTATCTGAGTGAGTTCAGATATTTTTTTATTAGCCATCCTTTACCCTTCCTAATCTACTAAACCTTTCATTAAAGATTCATAATTATTATTAACTTGAACAGCGACTGTTGGTTTCTCTTTTTTATGAACTGCTGATTCAACATCGTGAAGGTGTTTTAACCAGTCTAACAAATCTTTCTTAGAAAAGACTCCAGTCTCTAAGGCATCTTGCATCTTTTGATCGATCACAGAATTTATAAGCTGCAAGCGCTTTACTCGGTTGAGATATCCCTGGGTGACAAATACGTTATCAATATAAGACTTAACTTCTTTTTTCTCTATGATAGCAGCTACGCGATCTTCGCTTAAAGCGTAACTATCTGCTATATCAGAAATGCTCTTGCCACTTAAATAATCATTTGCAACAGAAAGAACTACAGGATCGATAGCGGGAGTATCGAGAGCTTTTTCAATTGCTTCTACTGTTGTTGTAGGTGAAATGATTTCAACTTCTGCTTTTTTCATTTTTTCTACCTTTGATTCTACTCTAAAATTTGGTTATACGCAAACTATAATTTTTTAGTTTTCTTGTAATAGGGCTGCACCGTCTTCTGAGAGTAACTGACCTACTCCGTCCTCAAGAAGCAAGAAACTTTGACCAGCGCCATCTTCTATGATCAAGAAGTTGCCACTTTCTGTTAATAAGAAACCGTCGCCGGCTTCTAATAAAATAAAGTTACCATCTCCTGTTGGACCAAATGCCTCAAAGTCATAGGTGATTTCAGCCACCACGTTTACAATACCATATGGTTCAAACAATCCCTCATCTGTGGAGACTGATAAGACACGTGATTCTATGATTGGTTGCGCGTTTGTATTTGTTTTAACATCGCGTAGACGATTGACTACGCGTTCTACATCTTCAGCTAAATCTTCACAAGCCTCAATGCAATTATCTTCCATGACATATCCGCGTATGTTGACGCGAAAACGTTCGTAGACTACTCCTCCCCCATAGTGCTCTCGCTGAAGACGACCAGTGGAGAAGCAGATGGTTGGAAAATCATTAATCTCTTGTAAAAACTTAAAGTCACGAAAAACATTTCCATAGACTAAAGAATTATAAGCATCTGTAGGAGGAAGAATGATGATAGTCGGAGCTGAAGTATATCCTGAACCGCCAGATATAATCTCAATTGAGGATACAGAGTCTTCGCCTGATAACACCTTTGCTCGTAAATCAGCGCCTGTACCTCCACCACCCGAAATTAGCACACGAGGATTTGACGCATAGTTTGATCCACCTCTAGTTATTGTGATTTCTGTTATCACACCATCTAACACATAGGCACGGGCTGTAGCGCGAACACCAGATGACGACCCCTGGATTATTCGAAGTTGTGTTTTTAGAGCATTTAAGATTTTAGTTTTTGCAGCAAGTGACGGCATGTACTATCCTTTAAACGCGTGACGCGAATTTTTTCTCGTATTCATATTTTATCTCATCGATTCCTTTTAGGATGTCCCACGTGGTACGCCATCCATCCACAGGATGGACTACACAGTCGGAGCGATTCGACAGAGCTTCGGCCAGGGGAGCGTCATTACCAGGTGGTGTACAACGATCGCCGAAGAACGTAATTGATTCTCCACGAAGATAGTCAAGAATTTGTGACTTATCTGATCCGCGTGCAGAGATATCGATTGAGGTTTCTCCTCCAACACGCGCTTCAATGCTTGGCCAACGAGAATTAATAGTTTTACAGAGCGCTTCGCGCTCGCGCGAAATTTTGTCCCACTCATAATAATGAGTTCGCTCTTGGCCCCGCGCATCACGCCCGACGATAGAAAAATTTAACATTCCAGGGCGTTCTTCTATGTGACGACCGTAGTGATGAATGTAATCAATCGAATACAGTGCGTGTTCCAAATGTGTGTAGAGATCATCAGGCGCTTTCCAAGATGAAGAAAAGTATGAACCTCCTTTATAGTAAACATCTGCTCCATTACAGTTAAAAGAATATGTGCATAGATTAACTAATGCATCACCTAGTTGTTCACGCGTCTTTTCAATATCTGAGCCTGTGGCTAAACACACTGTGTGTGTACGACAGAAACGCGTGAGCCATAGCTCGAAGCGTGCATCAATACGTTCACGAGAGGGTGTAAGTGTTCCATCTACATCAAAGATATAAATCATAAGTGACTTTCTTGCTGAGCAGCTTGATGTTTGCGTATCTCTGCATCAGTAACAGAGATACGAAGGGCCGTGGAGGAAAATCTATGATCCCGCTGATTGAAATATATTTCAATACCCCGATCTAGACATATCTGACGGCCAGTATAGTCGCGGTTGCGATATTCTTCTCCTAAAATTCTTACATTGATTTTTCTCATCTGAAGAATATCTTCTAAATCTCTTTCATGCAGATATGGAATGATTTCATCTACAAATGATACAGCTGAGAGTTGTGTGTGCCTTTCTACAATTGTTTGTACAGGACTATTTTTTGATGGACGATCTACACTTGGATCAATTTGAAGTGCACAAATTAGATGGTCACATTGTGACTTCGCGTCACGTAGCATTTCAATATGACCTGCATGTAGCAAATCAAAAGTTGATGCAGTTATACCTATTCGCATTATTTTCCCCTATATAAATGCTATTTTTGTGGTGCTTTAGTTCCGAACTTTCTTTCGTATGATGGGTCGTTTGCATACGCATCTGCCCATCTGTTTTCAGTGAATGTTGCAAAGTCGCTTAGATCTTCAATATCAGAATAGTTTTCACCAATCCACTTATCATGATCTGATAATACCTTTTTCATGTCAGCAATATCACGAGCCATATTAATTTCGTCTTCTAAAGCCATCTTACTAGTAAGCTCACTCACTTGACCCTTAAGTGTATCTATTGTTTGAGCTTGTTGAGCTGTCCACCATACAAAGGCTGATACTTGCATAACAATAGCGACAACAACACCGATTCCAAATTTCATATTCATAATATGTCCTTATTCCTGTTTATACTATACTTTATCATAAAGTAATTCTGCACCCTAGTCAAGCAAAAATTTCACATCAAAATAAAATGCAGGTTTTAGATGGTAGCGAATCTAAAAGTAAGTCTATAAAAAATATAAAGTATTCTGACTCTGCTATAAAATTTTTTGTATACTTTATAATATATATAGTAAAAATTTCCTATAAAACCATTGAATGGTGTCAATGACACGACCGGATCTGCCTGGTTTTTCTGAAATTTACCCTGTGAAAGGCTCTGGAGAAGGGCGCAGCGCGTCAAAAGATTGACAAGTCCTCATAACCGCCCCCTAGGGTGTCAAACGTTTGACACATTTAATTGCATTTAATTGCATTTTTTTTTAGTTTAGGGGTTTACTTATTGGGGCTGGCGTGCGATAAATAATTAACAGCAACGGAGGATATCATGGCTAAACGGATCAAACTTACTTGGACACTTCGCGAAGCTTGCTTCACCCGCGATAACTGGACTTGCCGCGCTTGTGGTTGCCACGACGAAACTGGCGCAGAATTGCAAGGCGACCATATCGTGCCTGTAACTCATGGCGGCAAAAATGAGCTGGCCAATTTGCAGACACTGTGCGGCGTTTGCAACAATGCCAAGCAAGCTGTTTTAGTTAAGCTGCCAATTCGTCAAGCACCAGATATGACTATGACGCTCGGTCAATACAAGCAAATGATTAACGAAAACCGCGACGTTTTCCGCATTGCATTGAAGCGCAAGCGGATGAAAGAAAATCGCAAGGCGAGGGCGTAAGCCCTTGCCCTCGGGGGCTGGCTAACCTATTGATTTATAAGGAAAATAAAAATGATAAGTCATTGAAAACATTGAGAAAGAAAATGCATTTTTTTTACTCTTACCCCTTGATTTTTACCTCCACAATGCTTATATATAATATATAGAAAGAAACATTAACAGAAAGAAAATAAAATGATTAAAAATATTTCAATATTCGATCTTGACGGAACCATCATTGATTCCAGCCATCGCCAGATGGTCAAATCAGATGGCACGCTTGATCTTGCTAAATGGTTTGAAAATGCTACTGCTGAAAAGATTTTTGCAGACAAAGTTTTGCCACTGGCTCAACAAGTTCGCAAGCGTCAAAAGGCTGGCGATTATGTTCTTGTCTGTACTGCTAGGAATATGACGTTCGCAGATTTTGAATTTTTACAGAATGAGGGCATCTGTCCTGATAAGATTATCAGTCGCCCAAAAGGTAACATGGAAGCCGATGGCATCCTGAAAGCTAAACAGCTTCGTTCTCTTTTCAACTTGAAGCAATTCAAAAAAGCTTCAAAGGTTATGTTTGACGATGCCGCTTCGGTTCGTTCATCACTTCGCAAAATTGGGATCGCTGTTATTGATCCTGCTAAGATTTCAGAAAGGGTTGCATAATGATTAGATTGTTTATTGATTATCCTGTTGGGGCAACTTTTATGACCTCAATGATTGTTGGCTTTGGTTCTATCGCTGTCAACATCCTATCGCGTCACCTGTTAGGGTTTGACCTGTTGCTGTTTGTTCTTTACTTTTTGGGGTTAAAATAATGTTTGGATTTCTTGGGACTGTTCTCGTTGTCGCTCAAATGATCATGCTGGCTATTGGTCAACCTGCCGAGATAGCTTTGACGTTTGGGTTGTTCGCCGCTGTTTGCTGGATGCTTTACGCAATCCAGCAACGCGATCAATGGATTTTATACACCAACACTTTCATTTTCGGTGTTGCCACGTATGGATTGTTCTTTTAATTCAATGGCTTACGGGCGGCCGGGGGGTGGCGTAACCCATTGTTTTTATTGGATAATTACCCCTATTAGCGCCGCCTGGAACAAAACGTGAACAAACCAAAGCGCTAAGCCATTGTTATTGTTAACAAATAAAAATGACAAGTCCTTGTTTTTATTGGAAACTATTTTCACTTTACCCCTTGAAAAATGGGGTGAGAATGCTTATATATATACTATAGAAAGAAACATTAACAGAAAGAATAAAAAATGAAATACAATACAAAAATTGCTACTACTCTTCTCAATAAAGGTTTTACTCTTGATTGTTCTGAAAACTTCTTAATCTCTGAAATTTTCAAGATTGTTTGTGAAGATTTTAAAACTAAAACTCAAAGATCATTTATTATGAATGATCCAGATTTTATTTCTGATGTGCTAGATGAACTAGCATAAACCACTGATTTCATTGATAAATAAAAATGACAACCTATTGAAAACAAACAAAACTATTTTGCACTTTTTACTTGACTTTTAGGTCAAAAGCTACTATATTAGATATATAAACAATTAGAAGGAATCTAAATTATGACTACATTTTACACAGCTGGAAAAGTCTGGCATAACTCTAAATTTCAAGATTTGAGAGCAAAAGGCTTTCCAGTTCTCGCTCGTTGGATTGATTTGGACAATGATAGCGATTTTGTCTTGAACAAAAAAGATCAGCTTTGGAATTTATGTTTTGAGGATGTGCGTGATTCAGATTTCGTTTTGCTTTATTGCGAAGATGAGAGCGAAGAACAACGCGGCGCGTTGGTCGAAATTGGAATGGCTTTCGGTTTTGGTAAACCAGTCTATGCGGTTGGTGCTTGCAAAACTATAAAACCGAATGAAATTTCGGATGTTGCATTTACTCACTTTGAAAAATTCCATTGGTTGCCAACTAATGACCTTACAAAAGGTGCTATGATGGCAATGGAAATAGAGCGCAAAAAAGCGCAAATGATAAAAGAACTTAACTTGGAGGTCGCATAATGCCTTATATCCCACAAAAACGCCGTTCCGAAATTAACAATGAATTGACTATTGTAGGAGATCAATTTCTACCGCAAAATGCTGGTGATCTAAATTATTTGGTTTCACAATTCATTGACAATTTTCTAGTCGAAAAAGGTCTACGCTATGCTCATATCAATGAGATGATTGGTGCGCTAGATTGTTGCAAAATGGAACTCTATCGCCTTATAGCTGAACCATACGAAGATGATGTCATGGAAAAAAATGGCAAAGTCTATTATTGCAATTCTGGAGATACTGGAGAGGAATACTAAAATGACCTTGCATAAAGATACTATTTTTGCTGAACTATGTTCACTATCTGCTGATCAGATGGAAGATATGATTGAGGTTTTGCACAATAGCAGAATCCCAATCTATGCACCTGCCTTGTTATCATGGGCGGAAGATGCTTTGCTTGAATTAAGAGATGAGGAAAATGAAGAATGAAAAATTCAATTTGGATTGTGCTTGACCCACATGGTGAGCAGTTAGATATGTGTGCTGATGAATTGACAGCGTACGCAGTCAAAAAACATTGGGATTCTAAACTATTTGAATCCTGCCGCGTAGTCGAAAGAGTGTTGACAACTCGCGCAGATGTTGAAAATGTAATAATCTTCACGCCTGAAGATTTAGACATGGATGACATGGACTTTATGATAGAGGTAAGATTTGACTCATAAAGTCATATAAATCAAAGGGTTACGGGGGCCCCCGGAGGCCGGCTAAGTGCTTGAATTCGTTGACTAAATGTGTTGCATAAATACAACACTTTCTGCTTTTTACGAAAAAAAGACATTCACAACGCATTTTTTGCTTTACTTTACTGAAAAAATATTGTATAACTATATATATCAAATGAGAAAGAGCGTTAAGAAAGGCCATGTGGCTAGTCCTGAAAATGGAAACCTCATTTCTACCAACCATATAAGGATGTTAAATATGGAAAAGAAAAATGTAAATTATACTGTTGAGATGACTGCTAAAGCGGTTGACCTTTATCAAGAGGGTGCGACTGTTGACCAGATTGCTGATGCTATCGGTAAATCTGTTCGTTCGGTTCGCTCAAAGCTGGTTCGTGAAGGTGTGTATGTAGCGCAACCAAAACCAGCTTCAGCAAAGAAAGCTGATGAGCCTACGAAAAAAGAGCTGATGATTCAGCTTGAGGAAGTGGTTCCATTTCCTACTGATGGTCTGATGGGTGCGACTAAAGCCTGTCTGATGGCTATCTTGTCTCATTACGAGCAATAAAATAAAATGGGCAAGCCTAACGGCTTGTCCTCTCTACTTCTTGTTAGGATGATGATTATGGAAAAAAATTTAGAATATCTTATTCGCTTGAACCAATTAGCTGAAACAGTTTATGCAAATAAATTTCGTATTGCTGTATTATTAGAAGGTCGTGACGGTGCTGGAAAGTCTGGAACTATTCGAGAACTAACCAGATATCTGCCACCATACACGCATCGCGTTATGCCATCATTTATGCCAACAAAACGCATGATGAAAGCATGGCTTGCTGGCTGGTCTAAACTAATGCCAAAGCAAGGCGAGATTGTTTTCTATGATCGCTCTTATTATTCGCGTGCTTTACTACAACCTGTTATGGGTTGGTGTTCTGAAAACCAATATGATAATTTTATGAAAAAAGTTATAGAGTGGGAACAAGAGCAGCCCATTCTATTTGTAAAACTATGGCTTTCTGTTGACGAAAATAAACAACGCAATTTATTAAAGCGTAGAGCTAATGACCCTTTACGTTATTGGAAATACAGTCCTAATGATGAAAAAGCTGTGTCAGCATTTGATAAACTTACTGTCAAAAAAGAAAAGATGTTTGAACTTGGTGGCTGGAATATTATCGACATGGAAAACCGTTTTGCTGGTCGTAATCAAGCATTAAAAACTGTTGTTGAAAAAATCGAACAAGAAACTAGCCAAATCGTTTAGAAAAATCAAGGACTTACAGGCGGCCGGGGTGTCGAAATTATTCAATGATTTCAACTACTTATGCACCACCCCGGCGGCGGCGTAAGTCATTGATTTAATTGGGAAAATGTGTTGCATATATGTCACACTTTGGAAGAAATAAGAAAAAAACGCACAAAAGACGTATTTTTTTCTTGCAATACCTTGAAAATGGTGCTATAAATACCTATATATAATAGGTAAACAGAAAAAGGAACTTTACCAAATGGCTAACTATATTATCTCAATCACTGCCAACGATACCACTCTTTTCAAATCTGGCTGGACTGGTAATCATCGCTTGGATGATGACGGATTTCCAGAGGGTCGCTTCAAAGAATTTTTGCGCTCATATGGTCGCAACGGCTGGACTGTTAATTTTCACAACTGCTTGGTTTTGGATGATGATCGCAAAACTTATTTGATCGAACAACTGTCGCAAATTATGATGGCTAAAAAAGGTCTTGATTTTTTCAAAGCTCAAGCTGATGCGATTGCTGTTGGCGTTAAATCTGGATGGACTGAAATTTTTGCTGTATCACTTAACCAGATCAGAGGATATCAAGGCAAGGCTGTTCAAATTTGCAAAAAGCTGAATTGGAACTTTCGCAAAATTCAAAAATACATACGCGACTTTTGTCGCAAACATTTCGAGGCTGATAATTATGCAGAATATAAATACGGAGAAAAAGTTTATCGCACAACCCCATTTAATCGTAAAAAGCCGCGTTGGGATACACGTTCTCAGAAACAGACAAGCATTGAGAGCATTACGAAAAACTAAACCTAATTTGAAAAAAGGAAAATAGAAAATGATGAAAATTGAAAATATCCGTTTTGACGAGATCGAAAATTTCACTTCAGACGAATTGCATGAAGCAATTTTGGTTTTGGAAAATGCTCAACCCTCAGAGCGTCAGGCGCAGCTTCTAAATCGTGCGCTTGATGTAGCTGATGAGCGTGAGCAATGGGAAAATGACGGCCAACCAGATTGGGCGCAAGAATGGGAAGATTTTGGGGAAGTCTATGACGACTGCCCAGAATACATTTAAGAGGTGATAGGATGCAAAAATTTCGCTTATTTCTAGAAATCGTTAGAACGTGCGTACCAATCGCAATTCTTGTTTTACAAATCTTTATTCTGAAAGGCATGTCGCTATGATGAAAAAAATGTTAATTGGAACCTATCTTGCTTATTCTGTTGCAACAGATACAATAATTTGGGGTGGCGCTTTATACTGGCTGATTTTTAAATAAAATCAGGGGGTTGCGAGGCGGCCGGGGGCGCCCGCTAAGTCATTGATTTAATTGGATATTTTAATTGTATTTTGTCGCATACTGAACACTAATAGTCGCATAGAGGAAAGCAGAAACTGAAAAACCTGCTATATTAATATCATGATGAAGAAAAAGATAAACAAAAGAAATCCTGTTGCTCGTGAGGTCAAAACTCTGCGCCCAAAGATTATTGCATCTAAAAAGTGTTATGATCGTAAGCGTCAAAAGATTGACGCGAAAAACTGTGATATGTCAAATTAAAGACTTGACTTTTGTTTATTTTTATGCTATATTCTATTTATAAAATGATGTTCAACTCTTAGACAAAGGATGATAATATGTCTGAAAAAAATGTAAACTACACACCTGAAATGACTGCTAAAGCAATCGACCTCTACCAAGAGGGTGTTTCAATTGACGAAATCGCAGATGCGATCAATAAGACTGTTCGCTCTGTTCGTTCAAAACTCGTTCGCGAGGGTGTATATGTCGCCCAACCAAAAGCGACTGCTCGTAAATCTGACGAGCCAACTAAAAAAGAGATGCTTCGCGATTTAGAAGATGCTCTGCCTAACGACTTTCCTATCACTGGCATGATGGGTGCAACTAAGGAAGCAATTGTTGCTTTGATGGGTGTCATCAAACAATAATGCTTTCGAGGGAGGCGAAAGCCTCTCTCACTCTTTTTTATTTTTCTTGGAGGATGCTCTATGCTTATTACTAAAAAGTCAATTATTTCTGGTGTAACTACTTCTCGCGAGATCGACATCTTGCCAGAAGATCTCAAGCGTTGGGAAGCTGGAGGCGTTCTGATACAGAGCGTTTTTCCTCATCTGTCTGATGACGACAGAGAGTTTCTCATGTCTGGCATTACGCCAGAGGAATGGGAAGAGCATTTCTCTGAGGAAGATGAATATCCAGATCAAGACCATTATGACGAATGGGACGAAGCCATTTGGCGAGACGAAGACCGAATAGGTCAACGATTACAATGACTTACGGCCGGCCGGGGTGCTGGATTTTCCTAATGATTTCAAACAGATAGCAGAACAGCTGTGACATTTTTGCCACACCAACTACATAAAATGCGTTCAAAGGTCATTTTGTGCTTGCAATCTGGTGATTTTTCCTGTATAACTATACATAAGAATAACAAATAAGGAGAAAATCTTGAACACAGTTTTTATATTCGATTTAGATGGAACAATTATCAACTCTGAACATCGCACCCCTCGCGATAAGCAAGGAAAGCTAATCTTAAATGAGTGGTTTCGCCTTGCAACATGGGATAATATCGAAAAAGATACACTGCTTCCACTTGCTCGTCTGTTTAGATTTCTAAAACGTAGACATGCTCCAATGCTGGTTTGCACTGCTAGAACTCTAACAGATGCAGATAGACGGTTTTTTGCTAAACATGCAATAGGCTGTAAATTCACACTCTCTAGACCTAAAGGCGATACTCGTCCAGACGGTCAACTTAAAAGAGAAATGCTTGAGGAATTTTTCTCAACTCGTTGGCAAAATCATAAAAAGATTATGTTTGACGATAATCAAGAGGTGTTGCGAGAGGTTGCTAAAATTGGCATCATAGCTCGCGATGCTGTCAAATCTAACAATCACATGGAGGTTGCGTTCGCTAATGGCTAAACAAATTTTTGGAAATAAAACTGGAATCTGCACGATATGCGGCATCAATTGCTGGGATACTAACAACGGTCAACCTATAATTTGGCCTTGTGGGGTTAAGTCTTGTCCTTATGAAACTGCTGAACAACAATCGCAGATTGGCTTAAACTATTCGCGCTCAGATATAGGCAACTCGCTACAACTTACGATTTATCAAAGCTAATCAATGGGTTAGCAAGGGCCCGGGGCCCAAATAGTCAAGGAAAACAATGCTTCAGATGGTGTTGTTAAACCAACAAAATGAAATGAATTCAACTACTTCCCCACCAATGTTAATCCTTGATTTTTACTTAGCGTCCATTCTTCATCCAACATCTTAAAAGCAGTTCCTACCTGCGCCAGTAGTAGTTCGACGATTGTCAAGTAAAAAGTCAACGCAAATGCCAGTACGTGTCCAAATAAAGTGAAGTCCTATATGCACCGCCCTAAGTAGTAAATCTTCGAAGTATTTTCTCGAATGGTTCCTAACGCGCCGCCATCTTACCACAAGTCCCCCCTCGTTGTCAAGTAAAAAATGAACGACAGCGCAACTAAATGTGTAGTCCCTATAAAATTATTTGATCTAGCGTCGCACGGCAGTGCGGTCATTTAGTTCTTGCAATCTCGTCTCCAATATGTTACTCTCTATATAACAAATGAAGAAAGAAGCGAGATATTCTAGAAAAAAGCACACACAGATCAATGTAATTTTTCTCTTGCTCTTTGCTAAAAGTTTTGATATATTATATATAGAGAATGAGGGAAGGGAACGCCTCACAACTGTTCCCACCGAAGAGATAGCTGTAAGGAGATGTAATATGGCTGATACACAAAAGGCAGTAAACTATACTGCAGAAATGACTGCTGCGATTGTTGAGCAGTACCAGAACGGCGTAGAGATTGATGAGATCGCTGCGTCTATTGAAAAGAGCGTGCGTTCTGTACGTTCGAAACTCGTCCGTGAGGGCGTGTATGTAGCGCAACCTAAAGCTGCTGCGCGTAAGCAAGATGGTCCTACGAAGAAGGAAATCTTGCGCGATCTCGAAGCTACTGGCTTCGATGTAGTAGGTTTTGAAGGTGCTACTAAAGATGCACTTGTGCGTCTGATGGGCGTAGTAGCCCAATAAGGGGGAACTGAGGGGAGACTTTGTCTCTCCTCTTTTTTTTAACCGCTCGCGCACTACGTGCGCTCTAAAAAAGACGAAGTCTTATTTTAGCAAGTCATATATTCCCCATAGCAGTCATAGTCTATCCCTCCCACCTCACCCTTTTATCATAACACATAAAAAACCCATGTGCAAGTGCATTGTGGGCGCACTTCGTGCGCACGCAGGAA
>Ga0075460_10000620_pt1 | contig 13434 bp, 12 predicted proteins | sample DEB08_DNA_3_FD_77580 | JGI IMG/M metagenome (GOLD analysis project Ga0075460, IMG submission 77580) | Aqueous microbial communities from the Delaware River and Bay under freshwater to marine salinity gradient to study organic matter... | ecosystem: Environmental > Aquatic > Marine > Coastal ...
TTCTCTCCATTCTCGAGACTCTTTGCTATGACCTTCTAACAGTGCTCTATCCCAACCAAATATATTTGCTGTGGCATCTTTGAGACTCTTGGCAAAAGAATCTCTTTTAAAATTGTGTTGTTTAACCAATTGTTCTGCAACTGTGTCTTTGCCAGATCCAATCAACCCTACTAATCCTATAAGCATAGAATTATACTACAAGGTTTTTAATCTTTTTGCAATCTCTCTTTTGACTTTTTTTGTGGTTAATAGTAAATGTTCACGCATTTCTTTTTTGTGTGCTACATTAACCATATTTTCCAATGAAGTGACGAAGTCTTCTAACTCTTCTAGGGTAAGATCTTTAATTTTTTTCGTGCCTGTGTTTGCCATAATCAAAATTATTTAATATCTTCTTATAAAAAATAATAAGGCAATAAAAAGGATTAACCAATAATAAAACTGTATGGATTGCCACCATCAATATAGGTAGTAATTTCTTGATCTAATTTTTCCATTTCCATTTGACCTTGCTGTTTAAGTGCATCGCCATTTAGACTGGTTCCACCTTGTGGTCCAGCAATAGTACCAAATTTACCTCGAGCTTCTCCTAGTATGGTTTTACATACTGCTAGAGTGTAATCTCTAATCCATGGTTTAGAATAGATATCTCTCAACAGATTGATGTCTGGTCTATAATTATTAGTGTGTAATAACACTCTCTCAGAGTCGATTCGAGGACGCTGAGTGATTGTTAATGTGTGAGTCACGTGATCAAAATGAAACTGAATAAATGATCCAAACATCTTACCTACTAATTCTTGATAAGAAGCAAAAGCAAAATATGTGGCAAGTCCACCTGCCGCACCTGCTCTCAATAGATAGGTATTAGTATAAGCAAGGTTGAATGGTTCAAACAGTGTACCACCTTGACCGTCACTTCTAGATCCCACTGTGGCTCTGCCTATTTCTTTTACATTTATAATTTCATTTGGTAGAATGTATTTGTTTTGATCTTTCACAAGATCTAAAAAAGCATAACTTTCTTCCACTGAATTGTTTGATCGTTGACGGAATCTGTTAATAGCTCTTTCCAGTGCTATTTGATAGTGTTTAGGGTCTAATTCCACGTCAATCATGCCATCTCCTAGCATTGCTTTAACGTAATCAAATACTTCTTGTTGTGCGGTTTGTAACTCTGACATAGCAATATTTATCGTAAAGACATATTCAATAAATATGACTATATGCCAAGATTGTCACTTTACAAGCCAGAAAAAGGCAACGATTATAAGTTCTTTGATCGCACTATAAACGAGATGTTTACAGTGGGAGGAACCGATATATTCCTACACAAATACATAGGACCCTATGATCAAGGTGCTACTAACAAAGACGGTGATGCATCGCCTACACAGCCAAATTACAGTGGCACTGAAACCAATGAAAGAACCATACAAGATCTGCTGTTTTTAGAGAACAGAGATAGAAAATATGACAATGATATCTACACAATTCGAGGCATTTACAACGTACAAGACACAGACTTTAACCTATCACAGTTTGGTATGTTCCTACAGAATGACACTATATTCTTAACTGTGCATCTAAATGATGTTGTGGAAAGAATTGGCAGAAAACCCATGAGTGGAGATGTGTTAGAATTCCCTCATTTAAAAGATGATTACAGTTTAGATGCTTCTATCCCTATAGCACTTAAAAGATTTTATGTGGTAGAAGACGTAAACAGAAGTTCTGAAGGATTTTCACAATCTTGGTGGCCACATTTATTAAGATTAAAATTAAAAACACTGGTTGATTCACAAGAATTCAGAGACATCCTAGGCGATGCCACAACATCAGGCAGTGTGGCAAGTTATATGAGTTCTTACAATAAAGAAAGAGAAATCAATGATGCCATACTAAATCAAGCAGAATTAGATGCTCCTAAATCAGGGTTCAATTATAAACAATTTTATGTTACTCCAATAGATGAGCGAGGCAATGTGAGAATAGATGGTGCAAACTCAGATGAATCGATTGCTTCTGACAAACCAATCAATGCTGTCATCGACACGCCAGCCAGCAGTCATTATGGATTCTACTACAATGGTGATGGTATTCCACCTAATGGTTATGTGGCAGGTGCTGGAACCAGTTTTCCTACGTCTAATGTCAACAAAGGTGATTACTATCTACGATTGGATTTCTTACCTAACAGATTATTCCGTTTCGATGGTACACGATGGATTAAGGTAGAAGATGCTGTGCGACTAACTACTACAAACAACAACACTAGAAATACATTTAAAACAGGATTTATTAACAACAGTAGCAGTGCTACAATCAACGGATTAACAGTGGAACAGAGACAATCACTCACAGATGCTCTAAAACCCAAGGCGGATAATTAATGCTTCATTTTTACGACGGACAGATAAGAAAATTTTTAACTCAATTTATGCGAGTGTTGAGTAACTTTTCTGTTGAACTAGGCAAAGGTGCTAATGGTCAAATTACACTGAGACAAGTGCCGGTGGTTTATGGAGATTTAACTCGTCAAGTGGCCAACATCATAAGAAACAACAGTGAAAACTTCCTACAATCTGCACCAAAGATTGCGTGTTATATCACAGGTTTGACCTATGATCGAGAGCGAATGCAGAATCCTTATTATGTAGAGAAACAACATCTTAAAGAAAGAAATTATAATGATGCCACTGGAGAGTATGACAACACGTTAGGAGCAGGTTACACTATAGAAAAAGTGATGCCATCTCCTTTTAGATTGAATGTGAAAGCAGACATCTATACCACGAACACAGATATGAAATTACAGATAATGGAACAGATTCTTTATCTATTCAATCCAGACTTTGAAATACAAAAATCAGACAACTATATCGATTGGACCAGTCTAAGTTATATAGAATTAGGTGATATCAGTTTTAGTTCTCGAACTATTCCAGTGGGTGCTGACACAGAAATAGATGTTGCTTCTGTGTCTTTTTCAATGCCTATATGGTTATCACCTCCAGTAAAAGTTTCAAAATTGGGCGTGATACAAAAAATTATTATGAGTATCTACGATGACGAGGGTGGTATTAACAAAGGATTAATAGACGGTACATTATTATCGAAATCTTATGTTACTCCAAATAATTATTCAGTTTTCTTGTCAGGCAATCAGTTGAGATTGTTGGGCAGTACAGGAATTAATGTAGGTTCTGGTGGCGATGGTTACTATACTGGAGCACACGCGGCGTCTAATCTTGATCCGTTTGAACAGTTTGGACAACCGATCAACTGGAATGCACTGTTAACACAGTATGGAAAAATCACTAATGGATTAAGTCAAGTTAAATTAACTCAAGAAAATGGCAATGAAGTGGTAGGCACAATTGCAATTTCTCCGTTGGATGAAACAATTCTTTTATTCACAATAGACACTGACACTATTCCGTCTAACAGTCCTCTAGAATCACCGGTGTACACTGCTGGTTTAGGCACTGTTAACAAAATTATCAATCCATTAACGTTTAATCCTGGAACACCCACAAATGGCACAAGATATCTTATAACCAACAATATAGGTGATGCTGATAACAGTGTAGATCCTAGTGCTTGGGGAGATCTTGTTGCTAGTACCAATGACATCATAGAATACAACAGTTCTACTGGCAAATGGTCTGTGATATGGGACGCTACTGATCCAGACAGCACACAATTATACATCACAAACTCCAATACTGGCATACAGTACAAATTCACCAACGGTGCTTGGGTAAAGAGCTATGAAGGCATTTATATTGGCGGTAAGTGGACAATTGTGCTATAATTAGATTATGCAAGACAATATTATATGTTCAGGAGCATTATTTTATGCTGTCAATACTAAACGTTTTCTATTCTTACAGAGAACTGATGGTAAAACTCGAGGTATGTGGGGACTAGCAGGTGGTCAAGCCAAATTTCAAGAATCAGCATTTGAAGGGTTGAAGAGAGAAATACAGGAAGAAGTAGGTACAACTCCCACATTCAAAAAAGTCATACCATTAGAGTTGTTCACGTCCAATGATCAAAAATTCTTTTTCAATACCTATGTGATTGCTGTGCAAGACGAATTCTTACCACAACTGAATCGAGAGCATTCGTCATATGCTTGGTGTGCTTTTGAATGCTGGCCTAAAAATCTACACGCAGGATTAAAGAATACTCTTAACAATAAGAGTATCAAAGGCAAATTACAGACCATACTAGACCTCATAGTATAATATTACCATATTATGGTAAATACCATATATGGCAAAATTAGGTGATCCCACAGATTTCAGTTATAGAGTAGCAGAAGTTACTAAGATAGTGGACGGTGACACTATCGATGTAATCATCGATTTGGGTTTTGATATTCTATATAAGAGTAGAGTGAGACTGTTTGGTATTGACACACCAGAATCTAGAACTTCTAACGCAGAAGAAAAAGTCAGAGGATTACTCAGCAAAAATTTCTTAAAAGAGCATTTGAAATCGTCAAAAAAGATTGTGATCAAAACGCACAAGGGTGAAGAAACAGGCAAATTCGGCCGTATTTTAGGCGAAATTTTTATTGATGGAGTCAACATCAATCAAAAGATGTGTGACGAAGGCTACGCTGTGGCCTATTATGGTCAAAATAAACAATTGGTTGAATCTGCACACGAAGCCAACAAGCAAAAATTAATTGCGGCTGGCATTCTCAAAAATTAAAAACTACATTTAATCTGTCCGCCAGGCACAGCATTTTCTCTGATATCTTGAATTATTGTGCCAGGTGAAGGTATAGTATCTGTGTTGGATTTATCTGTATTGGATTCTGTAGAGGTTTTTTCTTTACTTTTATCTATGGTGATTGTGGGTTGAACTCCGCAGTCTTTGATAGTGGTACAACTGTTCAAGAATACAAGAACAGCTAATATTGATAAAATTCTCATTGGGTATTAGTTTGAGGAAGAAGGATATCTAATCCAAGGATACCAGTAAGCAGTCACAAGATCTGTGGTCTTGTGTACTATCTTCCAAGAGCATTCCATCCATTCCAATTCGTAGGTGTATTCTTGGAAATTGCCCGCATTGGGTTCTAGCTGATTGTTGTAACCACGTATAGTGTCAACGGGTGTTGCTGTCTTTTCCGCAGACGGAAATATATCCCATGGGCTCGTCATAAACATAATACTATTTAACAAAACCAATAAAACCTAAAACTAGTAATATTGTAGGTAATATGCTCAACACTATCAAAACGATCCTGTTTCTGGCTTTTTGTTTTGCTCTTTTTAGAGCACCAGCACCGTAGGTTATTGTTTTCCATTCGCAGTGATTATAGGGCCACATAGTCTTTCTCCTTACAAAAACAAGGCGATTATTATGATCCCTAAAAATACAGTGGGGAAAATATAATCGATTGCTTTCAATTGTTCTTCTTTTTTTTCTTTCCATTCTTTAGAAGGATACATTATTCATATCTCCTTGCATATCTCTTTGCCAGTTCTATATCACCGTGTCTCAACAGTGTGGTGATCACAAAACTAACGTGTAAATCTCTAAAAATTTTTTTCATTCTCTTACACATATCGTCACACTCCAGGCCTACTTAAGAGTAGGCCCAGTGATGTAAAATGTTTCAATTACTTTTGAACGACACCGTTAAAGAATGCTTCTGTTGCCTTCTTCACATTGTCTTGAAAAGTTTTCATGTTCTTTTGGATCGCGTCCGGTGACATACTGTCAGCAAGTTGTTTGTTAACATTGCTCGCGTAGTTCTGTACGTTTTCCATCAAAACTTTAGTCGCTTCGTTGGTTGGCAAATTGCCAGTTACGAATTCATTGAATTTCTTTGCAGTTTCAATGATAGTCTCAGCAGTGACTACTGGGTATTTGAACTCAGTAACTATTTGGTCACCTTCTTTTCTCGCTGATGCCTCGTATTCTGCTTGTTTGATTGTGTAATTGAACTCGGCGATGTTTTTCGCTAGTCCTAATAGGTCCGCTCTGATTTCATAAGCGTTTCTTTGTGTGTTTGCCATAATGGCCTCCTTTTTGTTGTGTGTTTGTGTGTTATGTTGCATAGCAACATAATTATTTATACAATATACAATAAAAGGAATAATTTGTCAACCGGTTATTAACCAGCAGAAATGTTCAAAACACCAGCATTATTCCACAGTTGTCCAGCAACACCAGGGTCTGATGTTGGTAAATTAGACATTATTACTTTTTGTGTGAGTATCTGCACAGCACCTGTACCAGAAGCATCTATGGTTAGATCTGCATTAGAGCCCGGTGATTGAATAGTGTCTGTGAGCACACCTGCTGTGAATGTTTTTGCACCTGATATAGATTGTGCTGTGTCCAGTGTGACAGTTTGAGCAAAGTCTCCTCCTTGTTCAAATCTATACATACCAATCCTATACGCATTGATGACAGTGTTGCTTGAGCCTGTGGTGTATGCTTTTAGATTTACTTTGTTTCCTGAAACTGATGTTGTAAAATATATCTGTCCACCTATGGCTAATTCTGGACCGTGGACAATATGAGATTCGGTACCATTAGTTGTTACATACACTTCTGAAGCAGTGTATAGACCATCTGTAGTATTAGTTGATGTAATAAAATATACAGCACCATTTATTTTTGTGTCTTCGAACGTATCTACAATTGTGTAACTGCTACCTGATATTGTTTTTGTAGGCAGTACATATACGTTATCATAGTTAACAACTGATTCGCTATCTGCTAAAGATATTTTATGTATCATCACTCTCAGTGTTTGTGAGTTGTTTGGCGTAGCATACAGAGTCACTGTACCACTGCTGTATCCTGCTGATAAATCACACAAGTCTTCACTGCCAGTTTTAACAATGTTGTAAGACGTTATGTCAGCATCGGTTCCGTTATGTAATACAATAGCTTCGATATTGTTAACTTCGTTGGTGTCTGTATTTTTTACACTGATAAAATATTTCACTGATCGATACACACTAGTAGACCAAGAATCTATAGCAGTTGCAGATGATCCGGTTATCGTACCTGGAGTAACCACTGCTGTGTGTCCACTGGTCGCCGCTGAACTGTTATTACCTAACGACAATTGGTAAGCAGTCATACTGTTAACAGCAGATGATCCGGTTAATTGTAATCTTACACTGCCACTTATATCTGTAGAATATGTGTGAACAGATGCTGTGTCTGATGTAACTGTTCCTGTTTGTGCCATATAAGAAGATGCAGTGTCATGACACAGAGAAATTTTAGCAACTTCTATCTTGTTGTTTGATTCATCTAATGTTGTTGTGTAGTATAATACACTGTCATAATCTGTGGTATCAAAACTGTTCACTGTTGTGGCAGAGTTGCCAATTTTTGTTGCATTGATAACAGTGGCCGTTGTGTCATCTGATATCTGTGTAAGACCACCTTCTACTGATATTGGTGCTGAAAATACTAGTCCTGCATCACTAGAAGAAATTGATTCATCACCAATGTAAACTGTGCCTGCTCCAAAATAAGCATCTGTAAATCTTTTGCTTGGTGATCCTAAACTGACAGTTAAATCTGTATTTGGAACAATAGATCCTCTAACTTCAATAACACCAGTTCCGTCGGGATCAAGCACAATGTTTCCGTTAGAAGTTGAAACAATGCTGTTGCCGTTAACATCCAAACTGCCACCCAGTTGTGGTGTGGTATCTTCTACTATGTTGGATAGTGTGCCTGTTGGTCCAGTGATTGTGAGCGTATCGCCTGATACTGCTGTGGTTACTCCTCCAGCACCTGCTATTTTAAATGTTTCACCAATGTTTACACCTGTGCCTGTTGAATCATCACCAACCACTGTTACGGCTGTTGAACCTGTGGCTACTGCATCTGTGATTCCATATCCTGACAATGTAGTTGGTATGCCTGTCAATGATCCGAATGCAAAATCTTGTGCTGTGCCTGTGATAGTTAGAGTATCTCCTGATACTGCTGTGGTAATTCCACCAGCACCTGCTATTTTGACTGTTTCACCTGAGTTTAAATCTACTCCCGTGGAGTCATCTCCCACGATTGTTAAGATTGATGTGTCTGTGTTGTTTTCGTCTGTGAATTTAAGTTTACCATTGTTACCTCTGGAAAGTTTAATTTTGCTGGCTCCGGTTCCTATAAAAACTGAATCTGCCACAACATTCTTCCTGTTGCCACTTGAGTCTTTAACCTCAAAGTCACCTGATCCGTCAATGGATAATTTTGTTCCACCTAGGTCGATTGTGGTACCTGCCAACCATAACTCGTTGAATCTGTAGTCGGTGGATCCTAGATTGTATGTCAGTGTTGTTGTTGGTAGAATATTTCCAGCAATATTGATATTGTCGTTGATCTGTATGGCAGTGGAATCGTCCGATGTTATTGAGTTGACGTTGATGTCTTTCGAACCTGTGACAGTTAATGTGTCTCCTGACACTGCTGTTGTGATATTGTTACCACCGGCAATCTTAAAAGTTTCTCCAGTGCCTAATATGGCACCTGTAGAATCGTCCCCAACAAGTTGTATGTTGGTGCTGACATTAATTCCAGTCAAGCCAGATCCATCTCCAGTGAATGCTGTTGCTTTCACTGTGCCTGATACGTCTAATGCTGTTGTGGGTTCTGAGGTACCTATACCTACTCGTGCGTTGGTTACATCGAGATACAGTAGGTTTGTTTCAAATGCCAAGTCAACGCCATTTCGAGTAAGGTTACTCTTCAGCACTGACCCAGATATACGGCCAATTGCCATATGTAGGTCTCCTCTATAATTCTATATCACGAAGCATATGCTTCGAGAGCCCTATTACATAGTGGGCCAAACTGTATGTGTATTTAGTGTACAAATGAAAAGGGCGACACAATGGCCGCCCTTTTGTTTAAAAGTATTGGTAATAATTAGTGACTAGTTCTTACTGCCGCTAATACTGTACCTGTATCTGTTGATGTTTTGCTAGTTAAAGCTCTACCAATCACATTGAATGCTGTGCATTCTGCTTTAGTAGCCGCTCTAGCATAACCTGGCATAGATGCAGATATTAATCTGTCACCTTTGTTTACAGATCCAATAACTTTGACGTATACTCGTCCAGTCATCGCAACGTATGGGTGAGTTGAATCTGATCCAGCTGTAGAGTTCATTTTGATAGCCGCTTGTTCAATGCTAGAAATAACACCAAACACTTCGTCTGATCCTTCTTCTGCTACTGCTGTGATTTCAGCCGCTCCGCCCAGTGCTACCACTGTGCCTGCTTCGTATGCTGTGTCTGCCGCAAATCTTTCTGCAACGTCAGAATACTGTGCTGATGTAACTGTACACTGTAGAGTACCCGGAGTAACGGTTAAATCACCTGTGTCACTTGCTGTGGCACTCGTAGTTCCCAGAGTGAACTGATCTGCTGATTCATCCCACATAAAGATCGCGTTGTCACCAGTTGAGCCTCGCTCGATGATGATACCGCAGTCATTTGTGTTTGAAGCCGCATTAGAGTTTAACTCCAATAAGTTGTCAGTGATTGTTGTGTTTGTTGTACTAACTGTTGTAGTTGTACCATTCACAGTTAAATTGTTAACTGTTAATCCACCGGAAGCAAATGTAGCTATTGTTCCGTTATCTACTGTTATTACAACTGATCCTGATCCAGCATCTGTTACTGTTACATTCGAGTCACCTTGTGAAATCGAATTTTGTGATAGACCCGATAATGAGTCATCCACATATTGTTTTGTTGCCACATCTCCACCTGATGACGGTGCTGATACTGACAATCCTGTTATTTTATTAGTTGATGCGTCAATTACGACATCACCAATTGATATTCCGTTTTTGACACGGAAGTTTCTATATGCCATGGTTCCATTCTCCCCTATGGTTGTTATTGTTTATGTATATTTGTAAAAGTTTTCTTTTACATCAGTATTTACCGTAAAAACGAAAAAAGGGCGACCGAAGCCGCCCTTTCACTACTTAGGAAGTATTATACTTATTAGTTGTTGGTTCTCACCACACAATTTACCATGCCAATACCGTCGTCGTATTTGCTTTCTAAAGCTCTTCCGATAACGTGGAATGGATTAATTGTTTCGCTGTTAGATGCCGCTCTCGCAGTACCTTTAACTGATGAAGATACCAATCTATCACCTTTGTTAACAGTGCCTGTAACTCTCACAGGAGTTCTTCCTGTCATTGCCACAAATGGATGTGTAGCATCGTTACCTGCTTTTGAGTTCATCATGTATGCTGGTTGTGTTGATACAACACCAAACACTCTGTCTGATAAATCTTCTGCTGTTTCTGTGATCTCTGCTGAACCGCCCAACATAACCACCGCACCTGGAATCATTGGGGCATCTGCCGCAAATCGTTCCGCAATGTCGGCGTATTGAGCCGATGTCGCTGTGGCTTCGATGACGTTACATTTGATGTCGGCCAATGAGAAGTCTGTGTTTGGAGCCTGATTTGGACCATCGCTGTGAACAGAAGCTAATGCTGTCCAAGTACCGCCCAATCCAGAACCGCCAGTTATTTCGTATGCTTCATCCCACACCCAGTATGGATCTAATTCTGTTGGTGAAGATCCTGTACCTCTGTTAGCATGAATACCAGAGAATCTCGGCATCTGGATAGAGGCAGAAACACCTTGGTTGATTGATACGATGTTATCTTCTACTGCTAAGTTTGTTGAATTAACGATGGTTTCTGTACCTGTTACTGTCAAGTTACCTTGTACGTTTAGGTTTTGTACAGTGGTATCACCTGATGTTACTGTGACAGTTCCTGATGATACTGTGACGTTACCTGAAGTAATACCCAAATTACCTGTGCTTACAGTTACGTTACCTGAACTTACAGTTAGTCCATTGTTAGCAGATAGAGTAGTAAATGCTCCAGCCGCCGCTGTGGTTGTACCAACTTCAATGTTGTTTATTGTACCAGTAGTTGAAGAAGCCAATGTTACTGCCGCAGTTCCGTCTGTGGATAGTGCATTAAAAACACCGCTTGATGGTGTACTAGCACCAATTGCTGTGCCGTCAATAGCACCACCGTTGATGTCTGCTGTGTCAGTTGTGAATGTAATTCCACTTGCCACTGTTACTCCAGCACCTTCCACTGTTAACAGTGTGGTACTTTCTGCAGATAGTACGATCTGACCAGATCCTGAGTCTGTTACAGTTACTTCTGTGTCACCTTGTTTAATTTGATTTTGTGATAGACCGTCTAGTCCGGCATCCACATATGATTTTGTTGCTACATCACCTGGATTGGTTGGTGTCGCTGTTGACAATCCTGTGATTTTATTTGTTGCCGCATCAATGATGATATCACCTATAGTTATACCATTATTAACACGAAAGTTTTTTGCTGTCATGGTTCACATCTCCCGCATGATTATTGTTAATATAAATGTAAGGCATTAAAAAACCCCTTACAGTGTTATTTACCGTAAGGGGTTAATTTTTAAAGTGTTAAGTTATTATATTGCACACAATGAGTATTGTACTTTAGCAGATGATATTCCGCCTGTGCTTGTCGCTTGTACTAATACTGTGCCACTGCTGTATGTTGCAGTGATGTCTGATAAATCAGAACCGCTTGTGCTGTTAACACCATATGTCATAATATATGCTGTTGTACCGTTGTGTATCACGTGTGCTTTCATACAAGAGTATTCACCGTTTGCAGAGTCAGTTACTTGAATGTACAATTCTGCTGATCTGTAATCACTTGCATTGAAGCTCATAATTGTTGTTGCCGCACTTTCAAAACTCACTGATTCAGTCAATGTTCTAGCAACACCACCGTTTAATACCGCAGTGTTATCAAAACCTTCCATAGCAAATATTCTAGCACCTGAGTGAGGTACAGAAGTAAATGTTATGTTGTTGCCTGATACTGTGTAGTTTTCTGTTGGTTCTTGATAAACGTTATCAATGAATACCATCACGTTGTTAGCACCGCTTGGAGCTGATGAGAAGAATCCACTAAATGTTGAGGCAGATCCATCTCCAGTTGCTGTTGCTTTGTTGATAGAAACGTTGTTTCCACCCATTGCAAAGTTAACCCAAGTAGATCCATCTGTTGATCCTTCATAAGCACCTGATTCTGAGTTAAATCTAATAATACCAGTTGATGCTGTTGGTCTTTGAGAATTGTCTCCTACTGGCAGTAAGAAAGCACCAGTGCTTCCTGAACCATCAATAGTTCCAGTTACGTTACCTGTTACGTTACCAGTTAAGTTACCTGTTACGTTTCCTGTTACGTTTCCTGTTAAATCACCTGTTACGTTACCAGTTACGTTACCAGTTACGTTACCTGTTACGTTTCCTGTTACGTTACCTGATAGTGCGGCAGTAATTGTACCAGCACTGAAGTCTCCATTTGCATCACGAGCAACAATGGCACTTGCTGTATTAGCAGAAGTAGCTGTTGTAGCTGAGTTGCTTACTTTACCACCAGTACTGATTGTTAATAGTTTAGAGTCAGCAATGCTACCTGCTAACATTGTGTTAGTAACTGTACCAGTATCTGTTGTGTAAACACCGTTTGTTACAGTATCAGCATTACCTGTTAGGTTACCAGTTACGTTACCAGTTACGTTTCCTGTTACGTTACCAGTTAGGTTACCTGTAACATCACCAGTTAAATCACCTGTTACGTTACCTGTTACGTTACCAGTTAGGTTACCTGTAACATCACCAGTTAAATCACCTGTTACGTTACCTGTTACGTTTCCTGTTACGTTACCAGTTACGTTACCTGTTAGGTTACCTGTAACTGTGCCTGCTCTAAAATTCGCATAAGAATCAATTGTGATGTTGCCTGCTGTGGTACCATCTTCACCAGATGTTACAGCACACACAAACTCATCGGCTGATTCATCCCATAGGAATGATACGTTGTCTAGAGAACCTCGGTTAAAGAATAAACCTTGGTCAAATGCGTTGGCCGCACCGCCTGAATTGTTTTTTGCTAATTGAATAAGTGGATCTTCAATTGTTAATGTTGAAGATTCGATGGTAGTTGTTGTTCCGTTAACTATCAAGTCACCACCGATCGTGGCATTGCCTGTTGTAGTTATTGTGGTAAATGTACCAGCCGCCGCTGTATTGGCTCCAATAACAACGTTATCAATATTTCCAGTTCCTGTTGAATCGATGTCAATAGTTCCATTTGCAGTCAAATCAGTGAAAGTACCTGCCACCGCTGTGTTTGATCCTATGATCACACCATCCATGGTTCCTGCCTGAGCAAGATCATCGATGTCAATAGTTCCATTTGCAGTCAAATCAGTGAAAGTACCCGCCGCCGCAGAGTTAGCACCAATTGTTGTTCCGTCGATTTCGCCCGCCGCAATGTCCACTTTGGACATAACCACAGAACCTGTTCCGTCTGGAGTGATGTTGATGTTTGCA
>Ga0075460_10000628_pt1 | contig 13404 bp, 22 predicted proteins | sample DEB08_DNA_3_FD_77580 | JGI IMG/M metagenome (GOLD analysis project Ga0075460, IMG submission 77580) | Aqueous microbial communities from the Delaware River and Bay under freshwater to marine salinity gradient to study organic matter... | ecosystem: Environmental > Aquatic > Marine > Coastal ...
TATAGTTATTGATGAGGCAGGTCATGTAACAATGCCATTACAGTCTGCTTTTAATGCAACATCTGCTACACAAAGTAATGTTACAGGTGATGAGACTCAGTATCAAGTGACTTTTGGAACAGAAACTATTGACAGAAATGGTGATTTTAACACTAATGGAACTTTTACTGCACCAGTTACAGGTTTGTATTTACTTTCTGCTAATGTAGGTGGAAGTGGATTTAGTAGTCACACTAGAATGTTAAATTTTATCGTAACAAGTAACAGAACCTACATAGCTACATCAGAAAACCTTGCAAATACAAATATTAATAATAGTTTTGGTTTTAATGTGTCTTGTTTAGCAGACATGGATGCAAACGATACAGCTTTTGTGCAAATAAGAATTGATGGTGGGTCTAAAGTAATTGATTTAGATGACACTTGTAGATTTTCTGGGTGTTTAATAGCTTAATGAAACAATTAACTTTAAAGGAGGTTTAAATGGCTAATCATACGAAAACAATAACTTTAACAGAAATACAACAAAAAATATTATCTAATGACATATATAATGACACAGATAATGCAGGATTGGATAAATGGATTCAAGATGCAATAGATGGAAAAATTAATAATTGTTGGAAAAGAATGCAAAATAATTGGACAACAAAATTAATTGATGATTCATCTTTTACTGACCCTATTCCAAGTAATCAAACTGATTTTGTAAATTTAGTTACAGCAAGAAGTGATTATAAAAACCGTAAAACTAGAGATGACGCAAATAATCCATAGGAGTAACACATGAGTAAAACAACAATACCAACAGGTGGGATTACAGACGGAACTATTGCGACTGGAGATTTAGCAGATGATGCAGTTACAGCCGCAAAAATCGCTGATGCAGTAGGACTAGGAAAAGTATTACAAACTCAAAGCGTTGAAGGAAATGGCAGAACAACTGTTTCAAGCGGTAGCTTTACAAGCATTAATAATTTAAGTGACACAATAACTTGTGCCACAACATCTTCTAAAGTTTTAGTTTTAGTTAATGCACAGTTTGGTGCAGATAGTAACAATGCTGATGTTACAAATGTAGGTGCAAAATTTAAACTATTTCGTAATCACAGTGGTATAAGTGATACAGAAATATTTTCTACAATGTATCAACACAACAGACCAGAAAACTCTGGTATGGACATGATATTTCAAAATGTTTGTACTTTTATGTATCTTGATAGCCCGTCAACAACGAATGAGCTGACGTATTCTGTTCAAGCCTTAAACGACCCTTCAACCTCTGGTCTAGAAGTTATTCAAGGTGGAAGTAATGAGTTTGATAAAACAATGACATTAATTGAGATAGGTGCATAATGAATTGGTTATTTAAAGCAATAAAAGCAATAAATGAAAATGCTGAATTTAAGTTTGATGAACAAGATATCGATAGTATTGAGTGGTTAAATGGAACAACACCAATAGCAAAATCTGATTTAGAAACTAAAATAGCCGAGCTTAAAACAACATATGATAATGATAAATATAAGCGTGACAGAAGAACAGAATATCCATATTTCGGTGAACAGCTCGATAAATTGTATCACGATATTACAGCAGGTAAATTAGATGCAACAGGTGAGTGGTACAAATCAATTAAAGCAATTAAAGACAAATATCCAAAGGAGTAAAACATGGCACTAAGTAAAATAGATGTAGCAAATATGTTAACGGGTCTTGTGCCTAATGATAACACTATTAGAAGACCTAATGCACAACCAATTATTATAAATAGCGACATGGCTGTGGCTCAACGAGGCACTTCTTTTACAGGTGTTTCTAGTGGATCTAATTTTCCAGTAGATAGATTTGAATTTTATCCAACTAATTTAGGTGCGTATACAATTATACAAGAAGCATTAACAAGTGGTGAAGCATATAATAACGGATTTAGAACAGCGTTGAGAATTGATACTACTACTGCTGATGCTTCCCCAGCCGCTACTGATTACGCAATATTAAGAACTAAATTTGAAGGTCAAGATTTACAATTATTTAAAAAAGGTACAGCTAATGCAGAAAAGTTTACTTTAGCATTTTGGGTTAAATCTAATAAAACAACAACTGGTCAAGTTAATTTATTTGATATTGATAATAACAGACTAGTAAGTGGAACATATACAATTTCTAGTGCTAACACATGGGAAAAGAAAGTAATTAATTTTCCAGCCGATACAACTGGTGCTTTTGATAATAACAACGCATTAAGTTTAGTTGTTGAATTTTTCTTAGATGGTGGCTCAAACTTTACAGGTGGCACAGCACCTACTGCATGGGAAGCACAAACAAACGCTGATAGAAACGCAAATAATTTTGCTATTGGAAGTAGTACCGATAATGACTTTGCAATGACAGGAGTTCAATTAGAAGTAGGCGAATATACTTCTTCTACTTTACCACCTTTTCAACATGAAAGTTTTGGAGATAATTTAGCTAGGTGTCAAAGGTATTGCCAAGTTTACAAAACTGAAAGTGCATATGGAATGATGAGTCCTGCTTCTGTAAATAGTGCAAGTGCTGCCAATGGAATATTTACTTTTCCAACTTATTTAAGAGCAATACCATCATTAAGTACAAGTGGAAGTTTTGGACTATATAGTGGTGATGGAGGTGATGCAGTTAGTGGTATTGTAATTGATGCTAATAGTGATGATGCATCAAGAGTAGTTTGTACAATTAGTGGCAGTGGTTTTACAGATAACAGTGCTGCGTTTTTAAGAGCAGAAAATGATTCAGATGCCAAAATGACATTTGATGCGGAGTTATAAATGATAAAAACAATAGAAAAATATTACAGCCCTGAAGGTTTATTTGCATACAAAGTTACTTTACAAGACGGTACAATATGGTCAGTTCCACATTCTGAAGCAAACAGACATTATCAAGAAATCCTTGAATGGGTAGCAGATGGTAACACAATACAGGAGGCTGATTAATGGCATACATAGGAAAATCAATAGAGAGTGGCACATTTAGTGTCCTCGATACCAGTGGCAATACCTACAATGGGTCTAACACCACATTTAATTTAGGCACTCAAGTTGGTGCTGCAGCACAGCTTCTAGTGTCACATGACGGGGTTATTCAAAAACCCGGCACGGATTATAGTTTAGCTACAGGTGGCACACAAATTACATTTACAACAGCTCCTGCAAGTGGTGCTTCTATATTTATTGTAGAAATATCTGGTGCAGTAGGTGGCACAATTACACCAGAAGATAACTCAGTAACTTTTGATAAATTTACAACAACAACAAAAGGTAGACTAATTGGTTTATCTATGATATTTAGTAGCTAGGAGGCATACATGACAACACCAAATTTAGTCAATATAGACACAATCACCCCTGTTTTGGCGGCAGGCGCTGTTACAACAAGTAGGGCGGATATTGTTGACGTTGCAGCAGAACATGTAGCAAAAGTAAATTCATTAATTATTGCTAACATTGATGGTACAAATGCAGCTGATATAACTGTTGAGGTTAGTGCGGATAACGGATCAAACTATTTTGCTATTGCAAAAACAGTTTCTGTTCCAGCAGACGCTTCAATCGTAGTTATAGGAAGAGATAACTTTTTGTATTTAGATGAAACTGATTTGTTAGCAGTAACAGCTTCAGCAAATAGTGATTTAACTTACGCTGTTTCATATGAGTTATTAAAAGACGCTTAGGAAAAATAATAAATGGCACACTTTGCAGAATTGGATAGCAATAATGTCGTTTTGCGGGTTATTGTTATAGATAATAGTGAGGTTGATTCTAACGGAGGAGACCTATCTACTCAAGCAGAGGAATATGTAAAAGGTTTAATTCCTCTTCAAGGAGATGGACAAGTTTGGAAACAAACATCATTTAATAATTCATTTAGAAGACAGTTTGCTGGGATAAATTATACATACGATTCAAATGCAGACATATTTATTTCACGTAAACCATATGATTCTTGGGTAAAAAATTTACAAGGATCAAAAGATGATGGATATATAGATTGGGATCCACCAATCGCATGGCCGGGTGCTGATGTAGAATATACAGACCCATGGGGAAATAAAGCACCTTATTATTGGAAGTGGAGTGAAAATAATGGTAGATGGGAAGGTATTCAAATTTACGAAAAAGATAGTGATGATTTGGGGATTACTAAATCAGTTTATTGGGACCCAAGTTCATCAACAGCAAAAGATATATAGGAGGTAAACATGGGAGCAGTACAAGGTGGTGGAGGATTAGGTAAGGGTATAGATCCTACATCTGGAACACAAGCAGCAAAAGTTTCAACTTTTAATTCATCGGGACAATTTACAGCACAGACTTACACATCACAGGTAGATTTACTAGTTGTTGGTGGAGGCGGTTCCGGTAATCCAAATGCTGGTGGCGGCGGTGCTGGAGGGTATCGTTCAATATCTAATAATCCTGTTTCTGCCGGAACAACATATACAGTTACAGTAGGCGCCGGTGGCGCTGCAAGCCAAACTAGTGCGCTTGCAAATCAAGGCGGTGATTCTGTTTTTGCAAATCCTGCTGCCCCTATAACAGGCGCCGGTGGCGGTGCAGGATATCATGGTGGTTATCCAGCACAAAGTCCAGTTCTTTCAGCAGCACAATCTGAAGGTGGTTCTGGGGGAGGTCATGGTAGTAATGGTAACATACCGGGTCCAGCAAACAATCCCGGATTGCCTCTTGCAGGAGAAGGTAATACTCCTCCAGTAAGTCCTTCTCAAGGAAATCCCGGAGGTGGAGGATCACATGGTAGTAATCCAACTCACGACAGTAGAAATACTGGTGGAGGCGGTGGCGGTGCTAGTGCAGCAGGTGGTTCAATAGATAATTCTGCTAACCCCTCTGAAGGTGCTGCCGGTGGCGCAGGAACAGCAAGTAATATAACTGGTTCATCTGTAACTTACGCTGGCGGCGGCGGTGCTAGCGGCGCTGGAGGCTCTGGTAATGCTAGTGGAGGATCTGGCGGTGGAGGTAATGGAGCTGAAGGATTTGATCATCCGGGTGGTAATGTAAATGCACCGGGAGTTCCCACAGCAAGTGATGCTACTGCCGGACAGGCAAACACAGGCGGCGGTGGAGGCGGTGGTGCTCAGGCAAACGGTGGTGCTATTGCAAACACGGGTGCTGGAGGATCGGGAATTGTCGTTGTAAAAGAAGCAGCAGTTCCTTTTATTAATGCCCCCGGAATATGGAGATTAGGTGATGTTGCAAAATTTGAGGCCGCAGACGAGTGGCCAACTTAGAGAGTATCAATACAAATCTTTTTTAGATACTTACAATTTAAGTGTAGAAAATATACCATTTTACTATGGTGACAGTACAAGCGATATAGGGTTTTTACAGTTTTTACATGAAAAAACTTTAAGTTTAACGCAAGAAAGTCCACAATTAGTTCATCAGATAGTTCATAATGAAAATTTAGATGGTGACTCATATTTAAAAAACCGTGCTGTAGAATATATTTTTAATTTTGCTAAAGAAAATAATATAGACATTAAAAAGTTATTAAGAGTAAAATTAAATTTACTTTTAAAAAATAAAACTGATAAAAAGTTTTTTCATAATCCTCATATAGATAGAGCAGGTGAACAACATAAAGTTTTGATATTTTATCAAAATGATTCTGATGGAGACACCATAGTCTTTAATGAGAAGTTTTCTGAAAAAAAGGGTACTATTTTAAGTATAGATAAAAGAATAAGACCCGAAAAGGGCAAAGTAATAGACTTTGATGGTGATATCTGGCACACTAGTTCTAACCCTTGTAGTATTAATTATAGATTGGTTATGAATGTAAATTATGTTATATAAAACAAATTTATGTTACATGAAACAGATTATTGGTTTTGGGAAAGTGCCATCCCATCAAACATTTGTAATGATATAATTAAACACGGATTATCAAAACAAGAATCAAAAGCATTTACTGGTACAGCAGACGAACCTACACCAGAAGAAACAGCAGACAAAATAAGACAATCAAATGTAAGTTGGTTGAATGATAGATGGATATATAATACTTTACATCCATATGTAAACGCAGCAAATAAAAATGCTGGTTGGAACTTTGATTGGGATTGGTCTGAAAATATTCAGTTTACAAAATACAAATTAAATCAATTTTATGACTGGCACCAAGACGCATACGATAAAGTTTATCCAGAAAATTATGGTTCTAATCAAGCAGGTAAAATTAGAAAGTTATCAATCATAGTTACACTTGTTGATGGCAGTGAGTATGATGGTGGTGATTTGCAAATGAATTTTAGACACAAACATAAAATAGATGAAATAAAAACTATAAATGAAATTAGACCTAAAGGTTCAGTAATAGTATTTCCTTCTTATATTTTTCATAGAGTAACTCCTGTAACTAGAGGTACAAGATATTCTTTGGTAAATTGGAATTTAGGATACCCATATAGATAATGAAATTACTATCAATAGAAAACGACAAGTTTCCTTTTTTAGTGATAGATAACTTTTATTCATCTGAAGAACTAGAAAAAATATGGAAAGAGATAGATTTTTTAGGTGACAAAGCTAAACCCGAATATAATGTGGTTGCAAAAAAACATGGTAAACCGCTTGCTTCTGTTAAAAGAGTTTATCTTGATAATTTATACACTACTAGAAAAACATCAAACATACTTGAATTTTTTCCTAATAAACTTTATAGCCAAGAAGTTACAAATACCTATGTTAATCTCGTTCCTTCGGGTGTAAATTTTGCAACATCTAATTACGATACTACACAATTAAGTTATTATGAAAATAAAGATGGATATAAATCTCATACAGACGTTTCTCAACATACAGCATTAACTTGGATATATAAAGAGCCTAAAAAATTTGAGGGTGGTGATTTGATATTTACACAATCAAATGTAAAAGTCGATTGTATATATAATAGAACAGTATTGTTTCCTTCTTGGTATTATCATGCCGTAACACAAATAAAAATGAAAGATGAAGATTTAAATAAAAAATTTGGTAGATGGGCTATAACACATTTTATCAACTTTAAAAGCGTAACAGTGGGTATAGTATGATGAAAACAACCGAAGAACTTATACAGACTGGTTCTATTATAACTCAATTACAATTTTTAAAAAACTTTAATGAATTAAACGAAAAAAAAGAAACTTATCATTATGACGCTATGTATCAACCTATTGGTGTGCATTATGGTAATAGATTTCAGTCACCATATCCATGTTGGGAAACAGAGTATTTTGTTGATTGTGATTTTGATATGAATAAATCAATTAAAAGTCAAGTGCAAAGATTATTCAAAAAAGAAATTATAGATTGGCGATGTAGAATTAGACTCACATTAACTAGTGAATTAAAAAAATCTGTACAATTTCAACATAGTGATTCTAGATCTGTAGGATCTGTTCACCATGACACAAAAGATTTTGCAGGTGTTATACCATTTGATCAATCTTTTACTGGTGGTACAGCATTTTATGAATATGAGTGGGACAAAGTTCCTGATATAACTTATGGCTCATGGCCTAACAGACTAATATTATACAATGGTCAAAGAAATCATGCAGCTTGTCATGATTTGACTTATGAGAAAAGATATATGTTAATTTTCTTTTTTAATTTAAATGAAACAACTTAGTAGAATTATAAATACACTAAGTGACTTTAAAAAAACGATTGATAAAGAAAATAGAATTTTATCTTATTGGGAAAATGAATTTGAAAAAAATCCTATTGAATACATAAATGATACGGTTAGCTCTAGATTTGTTTCGTTAGACGAAAGACATAGTAATAGACTTGCTGATGATAAAAATTTTATTTATTCACAGGGTTCTTTTAATAGAATTATGCGTTGGAGAGAAGTGCCTCTGTACAAAAATTGTTACGATTATTCCATATATCCTAATATTTTGACTGAATTAAAACCTAAAACTATTTTTGAATTAGGAACTGGAGATGGTGCTAGTTGTGTTTGGTATAGAGACATTTTAAAATTACATAACATAAATTGTGAAATTATAACTTTTGATTTGTATGAACCGGTTAAAACTTTTGAGGATATAAAGTATTATAAGTTTGATTTATATAATATAGACAAAGTAAAAATAGAAGATTGTCCTCATCCTTGGTTAATTATAGAAGATTGTCATATTAACCTAAATGGTATATTAAATTTTTTTGATAAAAGAATGATACCTAATGACTATTTAATTATAGAAGATAATGTCACCTTTAAACAAGAAGTGTTACAAAAATTTATGAAAAACAAAAAATATCATGTAGATACGAGATACACTGATTTTTTTGGATATAATAATTGTTCTTTTAGAAATGGAGTGTTTAAAAAATATGATTTATAAAGTAATACAAGAAGCGATTTCTAGAGATTTAGCTAATTTTGTTTACAACTACTTTTTATTAAAAAGACAAGTTGTACATCATTTTAATCAAACTAGGTATATCTCACCGTTTACTGATTATTTAGGCACATGGAAAGATAATCAAATACCAGATACATATTCACACTACTCAGATTTTGCCATGGAAACTTTACTATCAAAAGTAAAACCAATAATGGAAAAAGAGACAGGATTACAGCTTGTTGAGACATATTCCTATGCCAGAATCTATAAAAAAGGAGATGAGCTAAAACGCCACAAGGACAGACCTTCTTGTGAAACATCTTGCACCATGAATTTAGGGGGCGATTTATGGCCTATTTTTCTTGAACCATCTGGTGAATTAGGAAAAAAAGGAACAAAAATATTGCTAAATCCCGGTGATATGTTAATATACCGCGGTTGCGACGTAGAACATTGGCGCGAGCCGTTCGACGGTAATGACTGTTGTCAAGTTTTTTTACATTACAATGATATCAATGGTCAATTCGCAGAACAGAATAAGTACGATGGAAGACCTTTCCTAGGCTTACCTGCATGGTTTAAAAAATAAATATAAGTGAGGTAAATTAATGCTACTAGGACATGGAGCAATAGGACAACTTGCGGTAGCCGAGGATCTTTCTGGATTAGTTCAGAATGCAGGAACCGTTGAACTATCTTTAGGTCAAGGTGCAAGTTTTAGTATTGGCACGGAGACTGTAGCAGCTAGTGCTGTGTTTGCTGTGACAACAGCCGGAGCACCAAGCTTTACAATAGGCACAGAGGTTGCAACTGGTGGAGCAATTGTGTCACCAACAACAGCAGGACAAATAACAATAAGTCTTGGCGAAGAAACACCGTTTGGTGAAGCTTTCCAAAACTTAATTACATTATCAACCGGATCTCCAGACTTCTTTATTTGGAACGAGGTTGATGATTCACAAACCGTAACTTGGACCGACGTTGAACCGGGGTCCACGGACTAGGAGGCTAAATGGCATCAACATATTCAAGCACCTTGAATCTAGAGCTTCAAGCAAGTGGAGAAAACTCTGGAACATGGGGTACAATTACAAATAACAATTTACAAAAAGTAGAATCAGCAATCAAAGGTTACGTCGCTGTAGCTGTTGCAAGCACCAATGATTCACTAACAGCAAATGATGGAACAACAGCAGACGAGCAAAGTAATGCAATCATCAAACTAACAGGCACTTTATCGGGCGCTACAACAATGAGCACCGAAGCAGTGGAGACATGGTACATTGTCGATGATGCAACAACACACGGTGGTAATAACCTAACCTTTAAACCTTCTGGTGGAACAGGTGTTAATCTTGTTGAAGGTGCTAAGCATATCTTATACTCGGATGGTTCTACGATGTTTGATGTCTTGGACGATTGTGGAAACATCACGGCTAACGGAACATTGGATGTTACTGGTAATGTAAATTTCAACGGTGGTACTTTTGTATTTAACGAAGCAGGAGCCGATAAAGATTTTAGAATAGAAGGAAATACAGCAACACATCTTATTTTCACAGATGCAGGTAACGACAGGGTAGGTATTAATAATGCTTCACCTTCGGTTGAATTAGACGTAACAGGCGGTGTAAAAGCCACTGGTGCGATTGATTTTGATGGTGGTGGATTTACATTCAATGACTCTGGTGCATCAGTTGATTTTAGAATAGAAACAAATACTTTAACACACGCTGTTTTTGTTGATGGATCGGCAGACAAAATAGGTTTTGGTACATCTTCACCAACAAGTGCATTTGTCACGATAGATCAAGCAAGTTCGACTGGAGCTATTGCAGTCTTAACATTAGATCAAGGAGACGGTGATCAAGAGTTTATTCGATTTGATGGATCAACTGCCTCTGATCAATCAGCAAGTTTAACAACAGACACAAGTGTAGGAGACTTAACAGGGCATATCAGAGTAAACATTAACGGCACAGATTTTTGGATACCATACTATGCCACTAACTAAACTACAAATAGCACCGGGTATAGATAAACAAAATACCGAATACGGTGCAGAAGGTAAATGGGTTGATTGTGACAATGTTCGCTTTCGATATGGTTTACCAGAAAAGATTGGTGGTTGGACAAAAGTAACAAGTGATGCTCTCGTCGGCGCAACTCGAGCTATCCTTACCTATTCTGCTTTAAATGGTGTTAAATACGCCATTTATGGTACGAATAAAAAACTCTATGCCTATTCAGAAAACAATTATGCAGACATAACACCAACACGGTCTACAGGCACTGGTAACATTACACAGTTTGGAACAACAAATACATCTTCTACGGTAACAGTAACAGACTCTAGTCACGGTGCTTTGATCGGTGACTTTGTCACAATCGCTAGTGTAAGTGGCGCAGTCGGTGGTATATCGGCAGCAAACCTGCAAGGCGAGTTTGAAATATTAACGGTGCCAAATGCTAATACTTATACAATAGAAGCAAAAGCAGCAGCAACGTCAACAGCAAATGGATCAACAGCAAATGCAACATATCAAATTAATACTGGTGCGGCCGTTTCCTTATTTGGTTATGGTTGGGGTGCGGGTACATGGAGCACGAGCACATGGAATACAACAAGATCTGGTTTAACTGGTGCCGATGGCGTTTTGCTACAATCGGCAAAATGGGCACTTGATAACTGGGGTGAAGATGTATTATCATTACAATTTGATGGTGGATTATTTTATTGGGACACATCATCGGGGTTGTCTAGTAACGTAGCTAGTACAACAAACGTATCAAACGCTCCAACAAAATCTAGATTTATGTTGGTATCGGGTGATGATAGACACGTTATTTGTTTTGGTACAGAAACAACAATAGGAACAACATCAACACAAGATAATATGTTTCTTCGTTGGTCTTCACAAGAAACAACAAATACGTGGACACCAACAGCTACAAATACAGCAGGCTCTTTTCGATTAACAGACGGAAACCAAATCAATACAGCCGTTAGATCAAGAGGTGCGGTGATGGTTTGGACAGATACGGCATTATATCAAATGCAATTTATTGGTGCTCCTCTTACTTTTGGATTTAAACAAATAGGTTCAAATTGTGGCGCAGTAGGTATTAACGCGGCTGTTGATGTATCGGGTACATCCTTCTGGATGAGTGATGACTCCTTCTTCTTATACGATGGTGCCGTGAAAAAAATACCATGTACTGTACAAGATCATGTGTTTGATGATATTAATCCAAATGCAAAACAAGATGTATTCTGTGCAGCAAATTCTGATTTTAACGAAGTCATGTGGTTCTATCCATCAGCTAATTCAACACAAATAGATAAAATGGTTGCCTATAACTATGCAGAAAATTTATGGTATGTTGGCACATTAGCAAGAAGTTCATGGGCTGACAGCGGTGTCTATGACAACCCTTATGCGGCGGAGTTCGATGCTACTGATACAACAGCGACGATATCTACCATCACTGGACTTAAAGCAGGTCGTACTTTTGTATATATACATGAGACAGGTGTAAACGATGATGGTGCAGCGATGTCTAATCATATTGAGTCGGGCGATATTGATATTGCTGATGGTGATAACTTTATGTCCATATCTAGATTTATACCAGACTTTAAAAATCAAACAGGGACTGTTGATGTAGTATTAAAGACAAGACCATATCCTAGTGGCACACAAACAAGTCACGGTTCATTTGATGTAACAACGTCAACAACGAAAGTTGATACAAGAATACGAGGCAGACAAGTTGCGGTGCGTGTATCAAGTGATGCTGTTGATGATAACTGGCGATATGGTACAATGAGACTTGATATTAAACCAGACGGAATGAGAGGCGCATAATGGCAAAGATTGTAACACCACGTTTACCAGAGGCAACAGAGGAATATAGTAGAGAGCAAATATCTCAACTTGTACAAACATTAGAGCAAGTTATTTTTGTACTAAATAATACATATGTGCCAGAGGTTTTAAAAGACCAAGGTGAGGCTTTTTCTTTTTTCATGGGGGATGCGGCGTCTTTTGAAAAAGACACTAGCACTATTGAATCAAATGTTACGACTTTACAATCAAATGTTACGACTTTACAAAGACAAGTTAACTTTTTACTGGCAACTGGGTAATGGCTAACGTATATACAAATTATAAAGTTGATTTAACAACTACTGATGAAACCACCATTTATACGGTGCCCAGTGAAACCACTGCATTGATACGTTCTATTCGCGTATCAAACGACGACACAAGCAATGCTTGCACTTTAACTCTAACTCTAACAGATACCAGCTCTGCTGTTTTTTCGTTGGAGAAGGATAAAAGTATATCTGCCAAAACTTCTGAAGAACTTTTAAAAGCTTTATTAGTTGCAAAAGAATCAGAAGTCTTTAAGGCTACTGCACAAAACGCAAACGACTTACACATTATTATTAGTGTGTTACAAATAACCAACACATAGGAGATAGCTGTGAAAAAGATGATGAAAAAGAAATCAAAAAAACTCGTAAGAAGAGGTGATGATAAACCTGTTAAAAAAATGATGGGCGGTGGCATGATGTACAAAGATGGTGGCACAACAAAGAAAAAAATGAAAAAGAAAAAGTTAGCTGCTATGTACGGTGATCCTAACAAAATTACGAGAGGCGATATTATTACAGCCGCTAAAATGAAAAAGAAAAAAGGTAAAAAGTAATGGGTAAACTTTGTCCAAGAGGAAAAGCAGCAGCTAAACGTAAGTTTAAGGTTTATCCGTCAGCTTACGCAAACATGTATGCTTCTGCTGTTTGCTCTGGTAAAGTAACACCGGGTGGTAAAAAGAAAAAGATGGCTGGTGGTGGAGAAGTTTTAGACTTCAATAAAATATCACAAGACAGAAAAAGAATTTCTAGTTACGCTCAAGGTGGCATTGCAAAAGGCTGTGGCGCTGTTATGCAAAAGAAACGTAAGAAGACAAAAAAATATTAATGGCAAAAAAAG
>Ga0075460_10000631_pt1 | contig 13365 bp, 11 predicted proteins | sample DEB08_DNA_3_FD_77580 | JGI IMG/M metagenome (GOLD analysis project Ga0075460, IMG submission 77580) | Aqueous microbial communities from the Delaware River and Bay under freshwater to marine salinity gradient to study organic matter... | ecosystem: Environmental > Aquatic > Marine > Coastal ...
TCCAGCTAACAAGGCCAAGGACGGCTGACAAGCCAAGGCTCCAGAGCATTTCGGCGTTCATGGCTTACTCCGCAGGCTTAGGCTCAGGCTTAGGTGCTACGTCAAGCGCACCGTCAGCGGTCCAAAGCCAGCGGTCCCGGCTGTCACGCGATGGCAAGGTTCTGTCGTCCACGATGCGCCAAGGCTTACCCGAAGGCACGTCCTTGTTCGCCACAGCTTCGATTTGGTCGGCAAACTCAGGTGCCGGGATGATGACCGCTACGCCGCCGTTGTCGTTCGGGAAAAGAATAACTTGCATGTTGTGTTCCCTTTCAGCGGAAGATGGCGACGTTGACATCGGCCATGTCAAAGCCCGCACTTATGTTGCTGGCCGACATAAAGATGCGAACCGCAGAGGTGGTTTTTGTCGTCGGCGCGCCAGCAAGGTTGGTTGTGTGCAGCCCGATTGCGTAGTTGATGTTATTAGCCGTTGTCTTGGGGTAGGTGGTGCATTGGGTGCAGTAGTTTGCGTCTGGCAAGGCAGTCGTAAAGTTGACCGTATAGTCCCCAGCGCCGTTATCCGTGATGCTCGACACGTTCCCAGATGCGCGAATTGCCACAGTGCCAGTGCCGTTGAAGTTCACCCACGCACGGCATCCGTAAAGCGGTGCGGAGCCAGAGGCGTTGAGGACGTTCGGAATTGCGTCCCGCACAAACGCGGTAGTCGCGATCTGTGTGGTGTCAGTTGCAGCCGCCGCTGTGGGCGCAGTTGGTGTGCCTGTGAGCGCGGGAGATGCCAGTGCCGCTTTTGCGTTAAGTTGCGTCTGGATCGCAGAGGTGACGCCGTCCACGAAGTTTAGCTCTGCGGTGGTGGCTGTAAGGCCGTCCAGCTTGTTGATTTCAGCAGCCGTTGCAGTCACCCCGTCAAGGATGTTGATTTCTGCGGTAGTGGCCGTCACGCCGTCGAGGATGTTCAACTCTGCGGTGGTAGCCGTCACGCCATCGAGGATGTTTAGCTCTGCGGCAGTAGCAGTCAAATCTGTAATGTCAGATGCAACAAGCCCATCTTTGACAAAAGTTTTGATTTGAGCGCCAGTAACGCTTTTGGATGCAGCACTATCGTTCACCTCAAACTGTTGTGTTGAGGTTGCGGCAGCGGCGGCTGTCAGATCGGATATTTTTACGTTTGCCATCAGGCAATCCTCTTCCAGTTTCCGTTGATGTTTTTGTAAATTCTATCCGGCTCACTCCAAACGCCACCATACTTAACATATGGATTAGCTTGTAACCAATCGCCATCATATTTTGCATATGTTTCTTGGTTAAACGCACGTCTTTCTGCACTAGCAACCAAAGAGGCAACAAAGTCATTCTGAGATATAAGACCCGTAATCCGAACATCATCTTCTTCGGTTACGCGAGTATCTCCAGCCTCAGTAATCCTCACATAGTTTTCAAGTATTCCGCCAAACTTGCCGCCAGCAATAAAGCTTTGAGCAGCAGACATTGATGCAGAAGACGACATCGAAGAGTCGCCAATAAACTTAAAGCCAGCAACGCTTGCAAGTGACCCACTCGAAGAAAAGTTTGCAAACCCATACTGAATTCTTACAGCAGAAGAAGAAATCAGGGAGGAGGCAGAGACATCCAAAAGCCCGTTAGCAACAAGGTCGCTGTCAAAGGCAACAGAGCTTGAAGCATTTAGGTCTAGTCTGCCAAAGAGCGTAGATTCTCCAACAAGAAGAACGCTGCCATCAGAAGTTAAGTTTGCAAAGACTTTGACAGAAAAGTTTGCAAGCGCATCAACTGAGCCAACCGCACTTAACGAAGCAAAGCCCTCAATAAAGCCCTCAGTAACACGGCGATCAGAAGCTTCCGTTACACGGACATCTCCTGACTCTGTTATCCGAGGGCCTTCCATTCCTATGCCACCTTACGCAAGGGTTAGGTCGATGTTGCCGATTGCAAACTCAAGAGTATCGCCATCAGCAATAGTCTTGGCCGCAGTCATAGCGCCATGCCACAGAAGGTTTCCAGAAGTTGAGGCATCATGCAGACCAATGTGGCTGATTGAACCCCAGCTTCCACCAGCAGCAGTAAAGGTTACAGAGCCAGTGTTTGAAGTGGTCCCGCCCGGAGTAGATGCAGCAGCAAAAGTAACGGCCTGACGCGTATAGCCATTGCCAGATACCTCAGTGCCGCCACCAGAATCTGAGGGGCCGCAGTATAAAGGGCAACATACCAAGCCGTTGGGCGGGTTGCGCTTCCAGTTGTCATTAGCCAGTCAAGCAGTAGCTTTTCGGCGTAGTCAGAAAGAGCGGCCATTTGCGTTTCCTTTTAGGTTAGAATTCTAAACCAGATATCCCCATCAACTCCGCCAGAAGGCGCATCAACGCTAACTGTTACGCGGTTAGGGAAGTCCTTGTAGATGGTTGCATTGCCAGTTTCATCATCAAAGTAAAGGACGCCACCAGCACGACCTTCAGCATCAGGAAGCTCAAAGTTTGGCGATACATCGTAGTCATTGAAGCGCAAAGAGCGATCAATACGATCCTTTGCATCAGCAAGCATTGCTGTGATGATGTCGAGTTGCTCATTGAGAGCGGCGCGATTGATGTCAGCGCCAGCAGAGAAGTCACTGGTGCGCTCAATAGGTGTCCGACGAAAGATAACAACACTAGACCCGCCCGCAATACCAGTGACCTGCTGAACATCAGGAGGCGTTGCCGTAACAAACTCAATGTCACCAGTCGAGCCATCGCCACCAGTGATCGTATAGTCAGAACCTTCGATCTTGAGGACGCCATCGACATAGACGATAAGATCGCCATCATTAAAGAACTCAAATGGCACAGCAAAGGTTTGCTGAGTCACGCCTTGAGCAACACTGTATTCAACACGTGGATTGTTGTCGGCCAGATTGATCGTCATGGGAACACCTCTCTACGCCACTCATTGCAGCGTAGAGAAGCTGCATCAACGCACAAAGATTACTGACCCCTAAGGTATCGGCTGAACTCGTTCACTTCGCCACGAATAAACCACAGGTTTGAAAAGGGCAGGTTCTTCACAAACGTAGCAGCCCCTTCGCTGTAGTCGCCATTAGCAAACGAAGCAGCCGAGCGGCCCATGTTAGCAGCCCATGAAGTGCCAGCACCAGTCAGGCCAGTTACTGCATCAACCATGTTTGGCTTCTGCGAGAAGCGCGGAGAGATGAAGCCACCCGTGATGTTTGGTCCGCCAAAGGCTAGTGATGTTTGCAAGCCAGTATAGAACAGATCGCTGTAGAGAGCGGCAATGCCGGACATGTCAAAGGACCGAGCAAGCTTGTCTTGTATTGGCATCTTCTCCCAAACATAGTCTGGGGTTCGGATGGCCGTGACCATATAACCCAAGCCCATCATGGCGGCGATACCCATCGTGCGATTACGAACAGCGCCCTGCATCATTAGGCCAACCGTCTTGTTTACGTTGGCCAAGGAGTAGGCATAGAACTGCAAGGGTAACGCAAGAAAGGCGTTCTCAATGCGAGAGTAAGCTGGGTTCTTCTTGTCAGGCTCAAGGCCAATACGAGCGCCAAGCTCAGCTTTCACATAGACCACGCCATCCATCATGATCGGCTTGTCAGCGGGAGTTGCCATTAAGACAGTGTTGTTGATCGACGTATTAACTGCCGTGCGGAAACGATCAGCCGTATCTTGAGCCATCTTCTGAGACTTCTTGTGTTCAATCATGGCAAGCTGATTGATCTTATTCTCATAAGCTGCACTCTTGGGTGGCAGGTTTAAGTCTTGGGCAGAGAAGCGAGTGTGCATAATTTCATGCAGCATCACGAAGTTTGCAAACTCCCGTGGAGTTTTGAACGCATCCTCCGGTAACGGCTTGACGCCATCCATGCGAGGCTTGGTCCAAGCCTTCTCATTAAACTTCACAGTCTCAATGTGTTCTCGGTCGAAGTAGATAGTGCCTCCCGGTCCATCTTCATCGGGACGATAGAAGGCAGCAACATACTCACCAGAGTCATTAATCTTGCCTACAGAAGAGCCGTCCTCATTGACCTCAATGATGCGAACCCGATTGCCTTCAACAGTTGGAACCTTGTAGTTGCCAGCCCACTCATCAGCGTTTGGCAAGATGAACCCAGTCTTGGGATCAACCTGATAAGGGGACTCAGCAATGGCCCGAGCCAAGTCAGGATCAATCCCGTGACGGGCAAGGTAGGTGATGTCAAACTCAGTCGCCGTTCCATTAGCCAACTTGTTTGAAAGCTCAATCAGGTTGTGACCAGCAAGAGCGCCAGAGAATTGCTTACCAATCGTGGTAACTGGGCCAAGAAGGTTTAGGGTGTGGAAAGTATTCCGCGCACGATCCATCATTCCATTGCTAATCACATTGTAGTTCTGATCGTCAATCATGCGAAGGTGAGCGGAACCCAAAAGCATGTCCAATGCGCCACCCGCCGCACGAACCTGATCCCTTGAGGCTCTGCGAAGTATTGGATCAAACATAGCTTGAGCAACGCGAACAATAGTCTGTCCCTCATGCTCCATTACAATGCGGCCAAAGTCTCCGACAGCAGCAATGCCAGCGCCACCAAGATAGGTAAATGACGCAGCGTCGCGCAGAAGTGCAGCAGCCTTCTGGTTCCAAGCATCAGGGTCTTGGATCACTCGACCGACCACCCTGTCATACAAGTGATTGAAATCTCGAATTGTCTTCTCAATCACATCAGCCTTAACGCCAGCAAGAGCAAGCTTAGTCCTCATATCACCAACAACCTTAGAGCGGTTGCCACCAAACTGTTTAGCAAAGTGATAGGATGCGCTTGTCCGAGACGCATAGGAAGACATGACGTTTACCGGGTTCTGCTCAATGAACTTGAATACCAAGCTGTTTGGAATGTCGAGTTGACGAGAACGCAGGGCGCTTGGACGACCAGCCCCGGTGAATACGTTCTGCCCCTCTGGGTCAGTGCGGTTTCCAAGAATGGTTTCGATGGTTTCATCTGCTCGCTTGGCAATAGCATCACGATCAGCAGGCAGATCAATGCGCTCCCACTTCATCGTCTCATCGCTGAACCGAATGATGTATGGGTTTTGCTCATACCAATTAATCAGGATGTCTTTAAGTTCTTGGCGGTTCTTGCGAACCTCGCCAATGTTCCAATAACGGGGAAAAAACGCTTCCTCCTTTTCGGCCAGCATTGGGTTCTCAAGCTCAAAGCGCGTCTCGTCCAAGATAGATTGACGCGAAGCAAGAGTGGCATTGAGTTCATCAAGCTTGTCGTCAGATGCAGTTGCAATCCGCTCACGAAGTGTAGTCACCTCAAGCTCAAGATCGTTTACCTTGCGAGCTAGGGTTGCCTTGGTGCGAAGCTGGCCAGTTTCAATCAAGCGCTCTTCCCAGCGGGCAAAGTAATCATCCATCATCCGAGCGGCACGGGCCTCAGCGGATGTCATTTCTCCACCAACCACTCGCTTGCGATTCACCTCAGAGAGCCAAGCGGTAATAGTAGAACCATCACGCTGAACAAGTCTGGAAAGGCTGGTCATGTTCACATCTTGATTGCTTAGAACAGAAGTTCCCGGAGCAGGTGCGCCAGTATCTTCAGCCCACAGCTTGACCATCCCATCATAGGTTACTGCAAACTCGCCAATGTCCTTGGTCGAGAGTTGATGCACAGAAAGTGGAGCCGTAACGCCAGCCTCATGCAGCTTAAGCTGCGTCCCCGCATCACCAGCCAGTGCAACAAATGCCTTTTTCACATCGTTGTTTGCGGCGCCAAAGTTAGCAGTAATTGCCCTGCGGAATGGATTGGTAACAAAGTTAATGAATAGATTGTCTGCCCCTTCTGACGGGCGGTAGATGTCACCAAGATCAACGCCAGCCTCTTCAATCTTGCGGAAGAAAACTTCATCAGCAAAGCCTTGGCGCTGCACCTTAAGCTCATCAATCTCATCCTGAATGAGTCGAGCCTCCCCGCTTCCATCTGGAATTACAATAAGCTCACGCTCAAGATCAGCAATGCGAGTGTTTACCCCGAGCAATACATCCTGAACATTCTCAGTCTGCCCAAGCGGTCTAGCATCGCGCGCAGCAAAGCGGTCAATAGCTCCGGGGGTCATGCCACCCATAGTTTCCATTGAACGAGCTGCAGTAAAAATTGCAGTAGATTGCTCACGCACCTTAGCTAAAGCATTGGTCTTTGAGACTGCTGGGACAGAGAATAGACCAGTTAAAACGCCACCAAAGGCGGCAGCAGTTGCTGTGTTCATAAATGTCTCAGTCCAAGTTTGCACTGGATCAGACTGCTCAATGGCAAGGTTAGCTGCAAATTCAGTGCTGCCAACAGCCAGAGCGCCACGGCTAGCAGTCAAGGCAAGTGACGCACGAGTGCCAGACATTGCAACACCAAGGGGAATTGGAATTAGATTTATCGGGTTGAAGAACGCACCAATCAATGATTTCTCAAGAGGCGTATCGGCCTGATCTTGGCGTAGTTCCTGACGCTTGGTGATGAATCGAGCGACCTCAGCCGCATGTTGAGGGTTTACAGTTGTGGCAAATGAAGAAGCATAGCTTTCAAAGCCGCTAGGGATATGCTTGGTGAAGTCATATCCTTCCTCAATCTTGGTTCCGTAGGTAATATTCTGTCTTAGCTGCTCAGCAATGCCACCAAAGTAGTAGGAGATTTCATTGCCTACAGCTTGAGAGACAGTAGGGGTTCTGGGCCGAAAGGGTCTGGCATAGCTGGTGGGATCGTTGGTGCCGCCAACCAGTTCAGCTTCAGTAATAGCCATATCTGCTTTCCTTTACGGAGAGATTACCAAGTTGTCGAAGGAGCGGCGCACGTCGCGCTCTTGCTCAGCATTAAGCATCTTCTGAGCCTCGATGTCATTGACGATAGAAACAAACCCACGCTCTCGCGTTGAGATCATGAGCGGGCCTTGGCCATCATTGCGATTAATCGTGGTGCGAATACCAGTTCCCGGATCGAACTCAGCAACCATGTATGAGACACCGCCAAGACCATCTGGGCCTCGCGGAATAAGCTCAAGATAGGGTTCAATCTTGCTTCCATCCTCAAAGATAATGGATGGCATGTCGCTAGAAAAGCTCTTAGCTCGAAGACCCTCCGGTGCATACTGACTAACCTGATCCAGAACATAGCCCACAAACTCATCTTGGTTCGTGCCAACAGTTTGGGACAAGGCATACTTGGTGCGCCGAGAAGGCATACCCTCCACAAGCTCCACTACATAGCCTCGACCATCAGGGAAGAATTCATCCATCTGGCTATTAAGCCTGCGGGCTAAACTCTTAGGAGTCAAAGCCATCCCATCAGTAGACATGCTCTGAGCAATCATGAAGTTGGTCAAAGCCTTAACCGACTCTCGCTGAGGTCCGTTAAGCAGCGCATAGTTGTCGCCAAGCGCCTGTTGCATCCAATCTTCAAGCTTAACGTCCCCAAGGAAACGCTCTACGTTTTTGGGGAAGTTCTCCTGCATCCGCACTTGATTTGCCGATGAAATCATTGGGATCAAGGCATCCTCTGATCCAAGAATCCGTGGCGCTTCCACCAAGAAATCAAGCATCCCGCGCTCTTCAAGGGACAGCGCATTAAGCGCCGGGTTCAAGATAGCGCCAGAGGCAGCAGGGATAGCCTTCATACGCTGATAGTGAGAGAGGACAGTCTTGTAGTCAAAGCCGCCCTGAGTGCGAATGTTTCCATTAGCAACGGACTCAAGCGCAACAAGAAGCTCATTCGGCATGGCCCCCGGCGTAGAGTAAATGCTAGTGAACACGTTGGCCAAGTTTGGGTCTTGAATGTAAGTGGGGTTGGTAAAGAAATCCCGAGGAACATCCGGCAATGGAGGAGCGCCAGCAGAGGTTACTGCTCTATTCAAGTTGTTCAGAAGAAGGCCACTTGCCGCAGCGCGTCCGCCATCCGTTTCAGCATTGCCCATGCCTACAGCTACATCGGCAATAGCTCTTTGCCTTTCGCGCTGCTCATTCAAGGCCTTGATTTCGCGGTCACGCTGCAGGGTCATAGAGTTCAGCGTTGAGTCAACAAATCCCTTATCGCCAACACCAATTGCGTATTGCTTAAACTCATCAAGGGATTTGACCACACTGTCCGGCAGGTTGCCGCGATTGCCAGTGCGGATGTAGCTATTAATAGCAAGCGTGTCGGCTTCGGTTGATGTGAACTTCATAGCCAAGGCTAGTGAAGACCTTGCGGCCCCAACATTCACAGCTTCGATTGCAGAAGAACGATCACCGTCCGGCAGGTTAGAGATGGAATTGATCTTGCCAGTCAGATTGGAGACCGCGTTCTCAATCTGAAAGGAGTTGGTGAACGTAGGGAACAGAGGAAGGCGCGATGAAACATCAGTATCAAGAGTGCTTAGCGCAGCATCCTTTGCCTTCTGTTCGGTAAACTTTGCGGGTCCAGCAGCATAAGACGCAAGCTGATCGTCAATCTGTTTACGCGCTTCCGGCGATTGGAAGCTTTGCTGCATGATGAAGAACTTAGTGCGCTCTTCTGGCTTCAGGTTGCTATAGTCGCCATCAGCAAATGCTAGACGCAAGCGACCGACATCTTCAGGCGTGAAGCCGCGAACAAGATTGGACACTGAGCCATCAATCAGTGAAGCCTCATAGGCATTGGCGCGGTCGGTCAATGCCTGACGGATCACATCATCAGGTTCATTTACCGCGGCCTCACGAAGACCCTGAATCTGAAGGTTGCCCTCGCGGGTATACGATCCAATTCCAGTAATCGTAGACGCCGTGTTCCTGACTTTGGTTGCAAGCTTCTCAGTGTCGGAATTAAAGAGACGGGCATCCTGAGCAACAGCGGCTTTAACCTCTGCCTCCCTCAGTTTGCTGGTGGACTCAACAACAGCCATCTGACCTTGCAGCACTTCCTTGGAGAAGGACTGATAGTCGTTAAAGGCTTTTGGATTTTCCTTGTAGATTGAAAGGGCAGAGGCAAGCTTAGGAGAGATGGACTCAACAGTCGCAAAGTCTTGAGAACGGATCGCTCCGTTCAGGATGTTGAGGATTTCCTTGCTGTCAGGATTGGTTTTGTCCAGCTTGTTGACAAAGCCACGCAGGAAACCGCGGGCAACAGCCTGTTGCTGATCGAAGTTAAGCTGAGCCATGGATTCAGGCGGCGCAAGCTCAGCCTTAATAACATCGTCTTGAGCAACCTTCATAGATGAAGCAAGAAACCCACCAAGGCTTGATGGGTTTAGTGCGGGAACATTAGAGAAGCTTAGCTTTTGTTTGGTGTCATCCATTATCTTCACTCCTCATAGCCGTAGGCAGACGCATCTTCCAAGGCTAAAAGCCCTGCATTGTAAGAAGCCTCATAGGCTTTCTTTGCCGCGGCTCGCTCCTTACGCATTTGATCTAGCGCCATCGCTCCGCGTGTTGCATTAAGATAGCTGCTGCCAATATCAATGATTAGTCCCTTAAACTGACCATCTGCGTTCTCAGCCATTGCCCCAATGTATTCGCTCATTGCGGCAGAGTATCGATCAACTGATCCATCATACTTGATAGCAAGCTCGGTGGCTTTGAGTTTGATCTCGTCCTCAATTGCGGCCTGAAAGCGAGTGGCAATCACACGCTGATAAGCTTCCTGAGCAATTATGCCCATGCCATTTGGCGGCTCGTAAGCCTTGGGCGCACCAGTTGCAGGATCAATCAGCATGATGTCGGCAGGCTCCACGCCAGCCGCAGTTTCCAAACCAACCTTCTCCGCTTTCTGAGAGGCGCTGCGAAATAACATCTCCGACATCTGATTGGCAGATCGATACACCGACTCAGCTATTGTGCCAGCCGCATTGCTTCCCTCAATAGGAGCAGCCGTTCTAGCTACACCGATAGGGCCAATGGCAAACTGATTCTTCTCGCGGATGATCGACATTTATCCACCTGTGAATGGGTTGGGCCGTGGTCGCAAGCTAGTAGAGAAACCTGCAGAGGAAGCTAGTGTCGGAGTGCGGATGAGGTTGTATTGGTAGAGACCACCAGCGACTGTTGTGAAGGCTCCAATCATTGAGGATATAGCTTGCGCCCTGCCTTCGGCCCTGATAGCAGCAGCGCGTTGAGCGCCACCAGCACGAGCAGACAGCGCCTCAGCTTGCATCTTCTGAGAAGTAATCTGCGCCATGAAGTCAGAGCGTGTAGTGTCGCCAGCAGCAACCTCCTTCTGGCGCTCAAGGAATGCAGCAACAGTCCTATCACTTCCACCAATGTCGCGCCCAGCAGATGCAAACGCAGCAATGTTGGATGATAGGTTTTCACGATAAAGCTCAAGCCGATCATTGTGACGTTGAGCGGCTTCAGCCATTGAAAGCTTTCGCTCAGTCTCAATGTTAAAAGCCTCAAGGCGACCAGCAAACTCAGATTGCCAAGCATTAAACTTAGCAGTTCTGGCGGCGCCAATTCCGCCAGCAATCTGAGCGCCAGCAGAGACAGCACTGGATGCAAGGAAGAGAGCGGCAAATGGGAATGGCATCAGACAATCAACTCCGCAATGAGGCCGTTCACTTGAAGCGGCAATGGGTAGGTTTGAGTAATCGTAACCTGAGGATCGCGTCCATAACCATTAACCCTAAACTCCTTCTTACCACTCACAGGCTCAGTCGTAATCAACGGTCTGCTGTTTACATTCATAGACCGAGTGTTCCTCACATCCACAACAACAGTAGACAATCCACGGACATCACCAGTCACAGGTCCATTGCTCATGCTGGCATCAATCGGATTAGTCTTGATCTCAATTGTAAACGGAACGCCAACATAGAAGTTAGAGTATCCAGTAAACGAAGAGACAGTGACCTGATTGCTGGCAACAACCTGAGTGCCAAGATAATCAAGCCGACCAGTGCTAGTGGCCACACCCACAATATGAACTGTGCTTCCATTGTCGAAGACATTGCTCATACTGATAGTTGGTCCGGCCCCAGACACATAGCTATCCAAGCCTGTATCGCCAGTAAACTCACAGAGCTTGAGATACCCACCGCACCAAACAGTGGCAAAGAGCCGATCATCAATAGCTGCAACTGAACCGAACCGACCAGAGGCAGATTCCCAGCGCGTCCATCCAGCCCTCTTCTCAGCCCGGTTCGAGCCGAAGATACCTATGTAGCCATCGCTCATCACAAAGGCTGCGTAAGACTCAGCCTCTTCAAACGCACCATGAACCACATCCAAATCAATAGGATTGCTTAACAGATGCGATGCGACAGTTGAGATTGATGTTGATGTATAAGCATCCTCAGAGTCGGTATAGAGATATTCCCGCGCTACGTTGCCACCAGTCTGAACGAAGATAGTAGCTCCATCCAATGGATGTGGAGTAACAAAGATAGACCCGTATGGGGTTTGCTTTCTGATCTGAGCATTGGTTGGCGTGATAACCTGATTCAAGAACGATGGGACATAAAGCTCCGAAGCATCCGTGAATACCTGCAAGTCACGGCTTGAAACCATGTAGCGGATTTCATTCACATCGCCAGTTGCGGCAACAAGATTGAAAGCCTCATTATCAAGCGCAGTTCCAACGTCAAAGTTAAAGAACTCACCAATCTTGCTAAACCAAATAGTATCTGGCTCTTGAATCGTTCCACCAAAAGCAAGGCGATTTTCATGGAAGATAACCGCGGCAGGATAGCCACGAAGTGCAGAGAATGACTGTTCATCCCACTGATCTGTTGGAGCATGAGTTACAATCTTAACTAGACCACCACCATCTTCCGCGACATTTGCAGTTGCTCCAGCGGTAATCGTATAGGTGTTGTTATCAATGATAGTGCCAATAGTTCTAGCACCATTGATCTGGTTTGCGTTAATCCCACCAACAGCAGCGGCATCCTCAATGGTGATTGACTCGCCGCCAGCAAAGCCGTGGGCAATGTGTGTAACCTCAATTGTTGTGCTACCATCAATGGTTCGCAAGGGATTGAGAACACTCAAGCGAATACGAAGCGTTCCAATGATGTCACCAGTTGCCTGAGTTGAAGACTGAACGCTGGTGATTTCAACTTCTGTGCTGCCGATGCGAAGAACAACACCAACATGCAGAGAGTTGGGATAACTTCCACCAGAGATAGAGCCAGTTGTATCAAAATATGGAGCGCTTGTCGTAAAGGTTCTACCTGTTCCAGATGTTGCGCTAGCATCAATCGTTACCGAATGAGGCTGAAACACACTATAAGGCTGGTATGTTTGAGCGCCATCAGATCGCGTATCAAACGTGTATGGCGTGATCTCAAAGCTAGTAAGCCCAGTGCGGATTAGCATTCTGGGCATGAACAGTGGGTGGCAAATGAACATAACATCGCCATACTGAGCATAGGTGTATTGATGAAGATAATCATCATCGAAAGGCAGGGCATCAGTATTTGTGTCTTGGGTCAGCGTTGACACGAGGGTTAGCGCAGAACCAACCAAGCGAAAGCAGCGAACCTTCTGATGCTCAATTGAAATCAAATACTGCTCATCATCTGAAAAGATGAATGGAGCAATATAAGACTGGAACACCTTGCTCGTGTCCTCAGTAATATCTGGGAAGCGATAGTGGTTCTTAAGGCTAGGACGCTTTGCAACGCTACCCTCCGCCATAACAACCATGTTCTTCAAGCTCTGAGCTGAAGCATTGTATACAGGGGTATCGGTTCGCATGATTGCAGAACCGCTTACCTCACCATACTGAAAGCTATTGATGGGGACGCGAATCTTCTGCATCAGCTACGCCTTTGAGCAATGAACCTCGAAGTGTTGAGCTTGCGCGTTGTCTGCTGTTGAGAGTCAAGACGACGAGCCTGCATCATGTAGAGATTGGCCTTTTGCTCCATGAGTGAAGCAAGCTGGGAATCACGCGCCACTGAGACAGCCAAGATTGCAGCCATCGAAAACTCCACGGCGATGGTGAAGTAAGCGGGCCAGTTGGCTTCTGTCGCATGGAAGATGTAGTCAGCAATCACGGTGTCAGTAGCTGCTGCATTGCAGAAAGCTTTGTCACCATAGATGTCATACTCAATTGGCATATCATTTACTGTGATTGCATTGAGCATCAGCATGGTTGCTGGAAGCTGATAAGACGCATCGAATCTGCCAGTGGGAGCAGAAGCATTGCGCGTCAGAACGGATTGATTGGTGGCAAACCGCCACCGAGTATTGGTCAGACATGCCCGCGCAACATCATCATACATTGCTTCGCAGACATCAGCCTCGACAGTCCCATCTTCAAAGGAGGCAATGGATTGACCACCCATCAGGATGGAGGCGCGGGAGCAGACTTTGATTGCTGTGTTTGCTGGCATGTGGGGTTAGGGGGGCCGAAGCCCCCCTCTCCTTTCTTAGTCG
>Ga0075460_10000646_pt1 | contig 13270 bp, 19 predicted proteins | sample DEB08_DNA_3_FD_77580 | JGI IMG/M metagenome (GOLD analysis project Ga0075460, IMG submission 77580) | Aqueous microbial communities from the Delaware River and Bay under freshwater to marine salinity gradient to study organic matter... | ecosystem: Environmental > Aquatic > Marine > Coastal ...
GCGGACAAACTGGGCAGGCGTGGGGACAGCCTCAATCTGGTCAGGCGAGACACTGAACAGGGTTGGAGCACAGGCAATGTGGAGGTCAGGGAGCGTTTGACAGCGATGAGCAGACCCACACAGGGCAAACACAGGATCAGGCCCAAGGGATTGGGCAAGGGCACACACCACTGGCGTGCCAAATAAAACTGTTGACTTTTAGAGATTTAATAAATAAAATAGTAAATACAAATTCACAAAGGAGAGAACAATGGCAGACAAAACCACAAACACAGGCGAATGGATTGAACAACTGATCCTACAATCAGCCAAGATGGCACTGAGGCACTATGGAGACCTGAGGGACGCAGAGACAGGCGAACAGATGAGCGTGTCAGACAAGGAAGACATAATCAACTGTAATGAGAGCAGTTGGATCAAAAGGGTCAAGGACTCCATCGCCACAGACACAGAGGACAAGTACACCGCTGGGGCACAACTGATCAAACAGTTGAAGGACTACTGGGACACACATCCAATCAAGAATGATGATGAGCAACTATGGCAGATCCTGAGGACAGCGGACAAGTCACAGTGGCAGAGCCTGATAGGTGCTGTGGCACAACTGTTGAAGGATGGCTATGAACACAAGGTATGGAACAAGAGCCTTTGCCAGACAGCACTGTTGGACCTACTGGCCGCCACAGAGTCAGACAAGTGGGACACAGTGATGAGCGAAGGGTTCAAGGGCAAGAGCCACAGGTTCAAGACACAGATATGGAAAGTGGCGAGGATGGCTGTGGAGATAGTGGAACCATTCACCAAATGACACACAAGCGATACCCCCTGATGACCAACATCTGGAGGTTGAGATGGCTGAGACACAAGGCACAGGCCAAGCACAGGGGCGAGCCCTATGAGTTCACCTATCAAAGTTGGCGTGCTGTGTGGCAGGAGTCAGGCAAGCAGGACAAGATGGGCAGGTTGAGCCACCAATACACAATGGTGAGGATAGACCCCACACAGGCCTGGAGACCTGACAATGTCAAGGTCATACAGCGATCACAACACCACACCAGGCGAGAGACCAAATACACCAAGGACAGCATAGAACCAAACTACATCCTGGACTAAATAAGTTTGAATAAATAATATTCAAACAACACAAAGGATTTAGAACTATGCCAACAAAAGCATCAATCACCACAAGGACAGGCAAGGGTTCACCGCTCACAACAGCGGAGATGGACAACAACCTTACCAACCTAAGGGACCAAAGTATAGCCATAGCGGATGACACATCAACAGCGATTGATGTTGAGTCAGGCAACACATTAACCATCGCTGGTTCAGGAACAGTTTCAACAGCGGCGTCAGGACAGACGCTTACAATCACTGGCACAGGCATATCTGCCACCAGCACAGACACGCTACAGAACAAAACAATCAACACAGCCAACAACACAATCACAATCAATGAGGCGGACATCTCTGACCTGGGTTCTTACATCACAGCGTCAAGCACAGACACACTCACAAACAAGACATTTGATGTTGAGGGCACAGGCAACTCAATCTCAAACATTGATGTGGCTGACCTCAAGTCAGGCGTGTTGGACATTGATCTCTCAACAGTTTCAGCGTCAGATGACACTTTAGCATCTGCCAAGGCCATCAAGGCCTATGTGGACGCGGAGGATGCCAACATAGCATCAGACAGTTTAACATTCACTAACAAGGCAGGAAACATATCACAGTGGACCAATGACTCATCCTACATCACAGCATCATCAACAGATACTTTGACAAATAAATCAGGCAACATATCACAGTGGACCAATGACTCAGGTTATGTGACATCAGCAGGTATCACAGATGTTGTGTCAGACACCACACCACAACTGGGTGGAGACCTGGATGTGAATGGCAATTCAATTGTGTCAGTTTCAGATGGCAACATTGTGTTGGCACCAAATGGCACAGGCAAGACCAAAGTGACCAACCTACAGTATGATGAGGACATCACAGCACTGACATATGCCGCAACCATCACACCAGATGTGGCGGATGGCAATGTTAGGACAATTACACTCACAGGCAACTTAACTTTCAACGCCTTCACCAATCCAGTGGCTGGACAGACACTGACACTGATCATTGACACCAATGGCACAGGTAGGACCTTGAGTTCAACTATGCTGTTCGCTGGTGGATCCAAGACATTGAGCACCACAGACACCACAGACATCTTGACTGTGATGTATGATGGCACAAACTATTGGGCAAACCTTGTCAAAAACTTCAGTTAAGGGGGAACACAGATGCCTTTAGGATTTGGAAGAAGCATAATTGGTACAACATCAGCACCAGCGGTACCAGCCAGGGACGCTGTCATAGTCACAGCCAATGGCGACGCCCAGATAGACACAGCACAGGCCAAGTTTGGCAGTGCCAGTGCTCTGTTTGATGGCACAGGCGATTACCTGACATTTGATTCAAACATAATGGGCACAGGAGATTTCACTTTGGAATTCTTCCTTAGGGTGGCCGCAATAGGTACACTCACACCAATATGGTGGTGTAAGAGCAACACAGGTGCCAATGATGGTGGTCTGTATATGAACTCAACAGGCGGTTTGACTTGGTGGAATCCAAACTCAGACAGTGCTGAAAGTGCCAATGTCAATGCCACTGATGGTTTTGGAAACATCAGTGCCAACACCTGGTATCATATCGCTTGTAGTTGGGATGGCACAGACAGATATATGAGTGTGAATGGCACTGTCAGTTCAAGGGATGATACCCAGTGGTTGGGAGGCACCGCCACAGATGTGTTTGAGATTGGCAGGGCATCCTACACAGGCACAGTGTTCACAGCAACTGACCTTGATGGACACATTGATGAGATAAGGATGAGCGATGTGGTCAGGTCAGGCTACACATCAACCTTCACAGCACCAACATCAGCGTTCAGCAATGATGCTGACACCACAATGTTGCTACACTGTGATGGCACAGATGGTTCAACCACATTCACTGATGACACAACCTCATAGGAGCAGATATGGCACAATACTTGATCAAGGCAACAGACACAGACAACACAGAATACACCATCAGGGTGGCATCAACCCAGGCGGAGGCGGAGTCAGAGAAGGCACAGTTGGACTCAGACAACACCTATCCCAACCTGACTGGTAGATACTTCATCACTGAAGTGTAGTGGCTGTCCGCGTACAGGATAATTTCACCTACATACACATACCCAAGTGTGCTGGCCTCTCAGTGACCAAATGGCTGTGTGACAACCATCAGACCCAGACCACAGCACATCCACACACAAGGTTTGACCAATTGGACCCAGCGTGGAGGGACCACACTGTGGCGGTGATCAGGAATCCCTGGGACAGGCTGTTGAGCCTTTATGAACACCACAGGCGGTATCTGACCTTGAACAATGATCCACTACACCTGATGCCCATCCTGGATGAGGGCTTTGAGGCCTTTGTGATGGAACACTCACACAGGGTATTCACCTTCAAGCGGCACAAACTGAACAAACCTGACAAGTGTTGGGCCAACCAGACACAACATCAGTATGTGGATGCCCAAACACACACAATAAGGTTTGAAAAGTTGGAACAGGGGTGGAGTGAGTACCTGTCACAGTTCAACATCAACCACACACCATTGCCACACATAAACTCCAAACAGGACAATACACCCTACACACAGAGATACACCCAACAGATGATTGACAGGGTCAGTGAAATATGGCACACTGACATAGATCTGTTTGGTTATGAATTTGTATCTTAGTGTTTGTATATTTCAAACAGATATCTTGGTTAAATAAACTTGTTATAACAAACAACTTTAAATTTAAAGGAAGGAAATCACCATATGGCAAATTTGTCAAACTACGCTGAGAACAAGGTGTTGGATCACCTGTTCAAGAACACAGCATACACATCGCCAACAGCATACATTGGCTATTTCAACAATTCAATCACTGATGATTCAGTGCCAACAGAAGTTTCTGGCAACAACTACGCCAGGGTAGAGATATCTTCAAAGATGGGATCAGCCAGTTCAGGCACAATCTCAAACACCACAGCGATAACATTCCCAGCGGCGTCAGGTGGAGATCACGGTGTGATCACAGCCATAGCGATATATGACGCGGCATCAGGTGGGAATCAAATCGCGTATGGCGATCTTACCACAGCAAAAACAATCTCTGATGGGGATCAACTGAATATAGCAATTGGAAATCTTCAAATTTCTATAGACTAATCGCTGTCTATACCAGGAGGTAATAGATGGCCATTGTCCAAGCATCAGTAAAAACCATTGAGCACAACCTGGCCATTGGTCAGGAGACCTACTTTGTTGACCAGTATGTGAGCCTTGGCTACACCAGGCACACCTTTGAGGCACAACAGTGGGACGTTGGTTATGCTGACCTGGACATTGTCACCACCATTGGTGAGCAGTCCTACTTTGACACAGAGGACTACATCAAGCCAGGCTACTTCACAGGCACCACACCCACATTCATCACAACCAATGTGGACGCTGATGTGTCCATACCAATCACAGCGGTGGTTGGTCAAGAGCGGTACATAGACAACACCAACTACATCACCAACAACTACTTCCAGAACACACTGGATGCCACAGTGGAGCAGACAGCGTCTGAATCCATACTGTCATCCACAGTTAGTCTGACAGCAGAGGCCTTTGAACTTAGACAGGCTGAGGTGATCATTGCCAGTGAGGTCAGGACTGGACCAAACTATGTGGAGTTCAACAACTATGTTGAGGACTCCGCGGACTACTTTGAGTTCTCCACACCAAGCACAGTCACAGCGGATGCTGTGATCAATCCAGTCATAGCAGGCACAGTCAATATGACAGCCAACGCTGACTTTGTGGCTGACATCATAATATCCAGTAGCCTCAGCATTGTGGCCATTGGTGGAGGTGAGAAACCAGGTGAGGCCAACCTATCCGCCACAGTGAATGTGAACTGTGATCCAGATGAGATACAGGCGGGCACAATCAATGCCAGCATCACAGCATCAACCAACATATTCGCGGGTGCCAACAGGACAGCGTCAGCCAGTGCTGACATAGAACTGGCGGATGTCACAGTGGTGGCGTCAGCGGTGCCAACTGGTATATCAATCTTTGGTGGATCGCTGGATCTATTGGTTGGAGCGGGCGTGATCAGGGACAACCCAAGATACACATTGTTAATACCAGAGGAAACAAGAGTAAATACAATCACACAAGAAACAAGAGAGGTCATAATACCTCAGGAAACCAGAGAATTGGAGTTTGAAGTATAGCATATGGCGAACACAACAGGATTTTTTAAAAACCAACAAGGCATCAGCATAGAGAAGGACCCAACAGCCAATGTGGCCTACACACTGGATTGGAGCCAATATCTACCAACCAACACAATAATATCATCAACTACCATCACAATTGAAACAATCACAGGGGATTCTTCACCACTACAACATCCAACAAACGCCGCGACAGATGTCACAATAATATCTGATACCAAGGTGAGGATTAGGGTGGAAGGTGGCTCAGATGGCAATGTCTATGACATAGCCTGTCAGATCACAACAGATGGAGGTGATGTTGACACCAGACACTTCAAGGTAGTGGTGAAAGAAAGAAACTTGATATAATGGAAACAGAGAACAGACAAGAAGAATTTAAACCATCATTCAAGAGGAAGGCCATAGACAAGGATATGGTGTACAGGATGGCCTGCCTTATGTGTTCCTATGATGAGATAGGTGGTGTGTTTGGCGTCACAGGCACAGCCATACAGAAGAAATACAAGAAGATAGTGGAACTGGGCAGGGCCGCTGGCAAGAAGTCACTGAGGAAGGCACAGTGGGAGAAGGCCTTGGCTGGAGACACAAGATTACTAATGTTCCTTGGAAAGAATTACCTTGGTCAGTCAGACAATGGTGAGCAGACAGAGGACAACAAACCTTTACCTTGGGATGAAGAAGCATAATGGGATTTAATTTAGACAACACACATTCAGGTTCAAGGGTAGCACCTGTGAACCTACACATAGCCAGGGGTGATTGGAATGACCTCTCATCTATCAACAAGTTTGGATTCAATGAATCAGTGGGCACTGCCTATGAGACCATATGGGAAGGTTCCGCCAATTATTCATATCCTGCCACAGCGGGCACTGTACAACTCACAGCGGATGACACAGATGACAATGGTGGCACAGTCCTTGTTCAAGGATTAGACGCCAATTGGGACATCACACAAGAAACACTCACCATAGGTGGAGCCAGGGGCACACAACAATTCAGAAGGGTATACAGGATGGAACAGTTGACCGCCAACACAGGCACAGTCAATGTTGACACCATCAATGCCATACACACACAGGCAGATTCCACAGACACCACAGTGGCTTACCTGTCCGCGGGTGCTGGACAGACCCTGATGTGTGTGTACACAGTGCCAAGAAACTACAGAGCATATCTGTATAGAGTGACAGCAACGGTGGAAAAGAAAGACAGGGATTCAAGGCTGAGACTGTTGGCCAAACAGAACACAGACTCAGAAATATTCAATGTCAAGGGACAATGGACATCAGCAGGTGACAAGATTGACATCAATTACACAGTGCCTTTGGTGTTTGGTGAAAAGACAGACATAGAACTCAGAGGCAAGATGGGCTCAGTGGCCACAGCAATGGGTGGTGAATTTGACATCATCTTGGAGAAAAATTAATGAAATTATCAGTACCACAATCAGAAGTAGCAAAGTCAAAGGCAAGATTCCGCGTTTTGGCGTGTGGCAGGCGTTGGGGGAAAACAACACTGGCCATCAGGGAACTGGCATACCACGCCAAGGAACCTGAATCAGTGTGTTGGTATCTCACAGGATCATACAGGGCCGCCAAGGGCTTGGCCTGGGAACCACTCAAGACACAACTGGGCAGACTCAACTGGATCAAGAAAGTGAATGAAGCGGAATTGACAATAACATTGAAGAACAACTCAAAGATATGCCTAAGGGGATCAGAGAACCCAGATGCCCTAAGGGGTTTCTACATCAAAGGCATCCTTATTATGGATGAATTCCAAGACATAGATCCCAAGGCCTGGGAAGTTATGAGACCAACGCTGTCAGACCACAAGGCAAGGGTCCTTGTGTGTGGCACACCCAAGGGTAGATCAAACCAACTGTTTGACTTCTTCCAGAGGGGACAGGACACCACAGAGTCAGAATGGCAGAGTTGGCAGTACACCACAGCACAGGGTGGATGGGTTGATGATGATGAACTCAACCAAGCCAAGAGGGACCTTGACCCAAGGACCTACAGGGTTGAGTATGAAGCAGAATTTTCAAACTATGAGGGCGTGGTCTATTACGCCTTTGACAGGGCCAAACACATCAAGGACATCACATTTGATGGACCACAACAAATCATCCACTGTTCATTGGACTTCAATGTCAATCCTATGTCAGCGGTGTGCTTTGTGTACAAGGACAACCATTTCTACATCATTGATGAGATTGAGATGTATGGATCAAACACAGATGAGATGTGTCAGGAGATCCTTACCAAGTTCCCCAATGCCAAGGTGTTCGCGTATCCAGATCCATCAGCCAAGGCGAGGAAAACATCCGCTGGTGGCAGGACAGATGTAAGTATATTACAAAACAATGGCTTCATAGTAAAGATGTACAACAAACATATGGCGATCAGGGACAGGATCAATTCAGTGAACACAGCATTGATGAATGGTGCTGGTGAGACCAGTGTTTCAATACATCCAAGATGTAAGAAATTGATAAAGAGTTTGGAGAGACAGATCTACAAACCAGGCACATCACAACCTGAGAAGGACACAGGGTATGATCACATACTTGACGCCCTTGGGTATGGCGTTTCATTCCTGAAACCAGTGAGGAGAGACTTTGAGCAACAACAACAACCAACAACTTGGGGGGTAAAGGTAGCATAATATGGCACAGCAAATATACACTACAAATCAAGATCCTGAAGACTTCGCGAGCCTTTATGATCTCATAGGTGTTCATCCAGAATACCACAATCACTATCAGAGGTGGCAGTTCCTCTACAATTCTTATATGGGAGGCCATCAGTTCAGGATGGGCAAGTACCTCACAAGGTATGTGTATGAATCAGAATCAGAGTATGTCCAGAGATTGGTCACAACACCATTGGACAACCACGCCAAGGCCATAACACACACAATGAATTCATTCCTGTTCAGGCAGAAGCCTGAGAGGGATTTCGCAAACATCAAGAACAACCCAGAGTTGGAACCATTCCTCAAGGACGCTGACCTTGATGGCAGGAGTTGGGACGCCTTTATGGCGGAGGTCAACATACATTCAACTATCGCTGGCCACTGTTGTGTGCTGTTGGACAGACCACAATCAAACGCTGGCACAAAGGCTGAGGAGTTGGCACAGGGCATCAGGACATATGCCACGCTGTTCACAGCACCAAACATCCTTGACTGGCAGTTTGAGAGATTACCATCAGGACATTACCAATTGAGTTATTTGAAATTGCTTGAGGTTGAGCAGAGAGCGTATGGGCAGGTATCTGACTACTTTGTCAGAACTTACACCAAAGAAGACATCACACTTGAGAAGTATTCACCAACCAAGCGTGATGGTGGACAGGAGGTCCTAAGCATCATACCAAATGAACTGGGCAAGATACCAGCGGTGTTTGTGTATGATCAGAGATCACCTGTGAAGGGCATTGGTGTCAGTTTCATTGGAGACATCTGTGACGCCCAGGCCTACATAGCCAACCAGACCACAGAGGTTGAGCAGTTGATCAGACTACAGAACCACCCTTCTTTGGTGAAGACATCAGACACAGAGGCTTCAGCGGGTGCTGGGGCAATCATCACAATGCCACCTGAACTGGATGGGAACCTTAAGCCTTTCTTGCTTCAGCCAAACTCACAGTCAATTGATGGCATCCTGAAATCAATACAGGCAACCATTGACAGCATTGACAGGATGGCACATATGGGGGCACTGAGGGCCATTGAGACAAGACAGATGAGCGGTGCCGCGATGGTGGCTGAGTTCACACTCTTGAATTCCAAACTTTCTGAGAAGGCCAAGCAGATGGAACTTGCTGAGGAGCAGATCTGGAGATTATGGGCTGAATGGCAGGGACTGACATTTGATGGTAACATTATGTACCCAAACACATTCCACATCAGGGACAAGTCAATGGATATGGACTTATTGGAGAAGGCCGCGAGGACACAACCAAGTGATCCATTGGTCAAGAAGGCCATTGACAGGAAGATACTGGAGATCATTATGGATGAGGATGAGATTGAGGCCTTGGAGAATGAAGAGGGAGAGGCTGTTGAACTTGAACACCCAACAACCACAGCCACTGACAGGAGCCCACACATACAGCAGATGATTATGGATGGCTACACTGATCAGCAGATGTTGGACCTACACCCAGAGATCACACAGGCAGACATTGATCAGGCCAAGCAGGATCTTTTAGACCAAAACAACCAATAAATCATAGACATTTTGCTGTGTTTCAATATATAATCTTAGTATGAGCAAAAATCCTTTAGACTGGAATCCCTATGATTGGTTGATTGGCCTTGAGACTATGGTCACAGACATCAGGACCAAACACAACAAGTTGGTCAAGAAGAATGATGAACTGATCATTAGCCACAACACACTATCACACAGGGTGGAGGACCTTGAACTACAGGTCAAGAGCCTTGAGAAGAAACTACAACTAAAGAACAATGTGGACACGCTGGTTGATTTCTGGGAGAAGGCAACAAAGAAAGCAAAACAGAAATGAAGACAATAGATCTTAAGGCTGAGATACTGGCTGACACCTGGATGGAGTATGGCGGCACTGGCCTCTCAGAGAAGGAGGAGAAGTTTGAACTGATGACAGACTACATCACGCTGTTGGAGGGCAAGACCCACACCAAACAGTTTGAGGATGCTTTGATCAGATTGAAGGCAAGGGAATTGGTGGCCAAATACCAATCAAAGAAAACACTAACAAGGATGATGAAGAGAAATGGCAAAGTATCAGGGAAGAACAGTTAAGTTGAACAGGCCTATGAGGGGCGATGTTAAAAAATTCAAAGTGTTTGTGAAGAACAAACAGACTGGCAAGATCAACAAGATCAATTTTGGCCAGAAGGGTATGAGCATAGGCAGGAAAGATCCAGCCAGGCGTAGAAGTTTCAATGCCAGGATGGGTGCTGTGCTCAAAAAGGTCAGGGGACAGAAAACACTATCACCAGCATATTGGGCCCTGAGGAGTTGGGAGAAAGGATTCAAACTGTAATGGGACAAGCATACAAGAAAGGCACATCTACATATTGGAAGAAATGTTATCACAACGCCAAGTTCAGTGCCAAATACAGGAACATAGATTGGCAGTTCACTCCTGAACAATGGAGACAATGGTGGTTGGACAATGGTGTTGACAAGAACCAACCAAGACACTATAAGGGTGATTCATTTGTGATGGCGAGATATGGTGATCAGGGTCCATACCATCCTGACAATGTGTATATTACCACAAACACAGGAAATCTACAAGATGCTGATCATACCTATGACAGGAATCCTAAGCGAGGACCAAGAGATGTTGGTTGTAGATCAATACACACACCATATGGCGAATATAAAAAGATAAAGACAGCGGCTGAACAGTTGGCAGTTGATGTCACCACAATCTACAACAGAATGAAAACCAGACCAACAGAATACTATTACCTATGATATTGGATCACAAGCACCTGCTGATCAGGGCAGAGTGTGAACGCATACCAGGCAAGGATTTTGACCTAAAGGCTAAATTGGAGGATTTGGTAGATCTGATAGATATGAAGATTTTGGCTGGACCTATGACAGCGTGGTGTGATATGCCAGGCAACATTGGTTGGTCAGGTACCACAATAATTGAGACATCACACATAGCGTGGCACAGTTGGAATGAGACAGGACTGTTGAACCTTGACATCTACAGTTGTAAGGACTTTGACATACACAAGGTGATAGCCTGGGCGGAGGAGTTCCAACCAACACATATGGACTACAAGTTCTTGGACAGGAACAACAGTTTCAAGACATTGGAGCAACACACACTGGAGTTTGACCATTGAAGGGCAAGGGCACAATCACACACATAGAACTGTTTGACACACCAGCACACCTGGCACTTGAGGCCGCCTTGAAGGACTACTACTACTGGTGGAAATACTGTAAGAGGTTGAAGTCAAAGAACAGTGCCTTTATGGCCAGGAAGGCCCTACAAAAGGTCAAGACCCTGGCACACACCAGGAAGTTGGAACTGTTGTCACTTTACTCTGTGGATCCCAAGCGTAAATATGTGAACAACATACAAAACAAGGAGAAGCAAGATGAAAACATACAGATCAAGAGCGGGCAGGGGAGCAATGAAGGCCGCAAAGAAGATGAACAAGAAAAAAGGTAAGAAGTCTTACAAGAAGAAGTAGTCTAAACCAATATTCCTTAATCATATAACATTATACCTTAAATAGGTGTATAAATAACAAAACAATTCCAATATGAAAGGAAGCACTCAAATGGAAGAGACTAACATCCAGCAGTCTGAAGCAGAGGCAACTGAGACCAAAGCACAAACAGACTCTAAAAACAAAGAAACCACTCAGGAAACTGTATCAACCAGTTCAAAAACCTACACCGCGGAAGAGTTCAACAACGCTATGGCATCTGTCAGAGTAAAGGCAGAAAAGCAGGCAATGAAGAAATGGGAAGGGGTGGATGTTGAGAAGTATAACCAATTGCTCAAGGCTGAAGAGGAAAGACAACTTGAGGCTGAGAGGGCGAAAGGTAACTTTGAGAAGGTGTTGAAGGAAACTGTCTCCAAGAAAGATGGTGAGATCAATACACTCAAACAGAGACTACAAAGCCAAATGGTGGATGGTGCTATAATCAGTGCCGCCAGCAAGTACAAGGCCATATCTCCAGAACAGGTCAAGGAACTCCTTGCCAAGAATGTGAGATTGAGCGACAAGGGTGAAGTAGAAGTTGTTGGGGAAGAAGGTGGTGTGAAATACACTGAAACTGGAGATCCCTACACAGTTGATACACTGGTAAAAGAGTGGTTGGACAAGAATCCGCATTTCTCTCAACCAGGACCCAAAGGAGCAGGTAGTCAGAGCAATACTTCTTCAACCACAGGTACTGGACAAGTTGACATCAGTAAATTGGATCTGAACAATTCAGAACACAGAGCGATCTATAAGCAATTAAGAAATGAACGCCTGAAGAAGAATAGACAGATCATTTAAACTAACAACTTGTAGAACCAGAGGAGAAATATAATGGCTACATATAACAACACAACATCATCAGCGTCAGCGTTGTTGACAAATGTCTTACAAGAGGCAATTTTCACAGCATCTGAAAGATCAATCGCTGGTGACCTGTTCCAAGTCTTTGATATGACTGGAACACCTGGATTAACAGCACAGATACCTGTGTATCCAGAAATCAGTGCTTCAGATTTAACTGAAGGCACAGCACTAACCTCATCTGAATCAATCACTCCAGCGACTGTGACAATTACAGCGGCTGAGATTGGTGCCAGAGCAGACTTAACAGACCTATTAAGAGAAGCGTCAAACAGAGATGTTGCCGCTGACATTGGTCAGATGTTAGGTGCCGCAATTGGTGAGAAGATTGACAGCAACGCTTTCAGTTTCTTTGACAACTTAACCAATGTAGTGGGTACAGGTGGTGCTGAAGTGACTCCTGCCAAAGTATTACAGGCAGTGTACACTTTAAGAAACAACAACGCCCCAACAGACGCGGATGGTGATTACTACTGTGTGATCAATCCATCAGTTGCTTACAACATCGCTAACTCTTTACAGGGTGCTGGTGTTGGAACAAGTGCTAACGCTTTATCAACTGTAGGTAATGACTTACTTTCTAAGTCAGCATTTATGGGTAGATTATACAATGTGAAAATGTTTATGTCTACAGCGGTTGCTAATGACTCAGCAAATGACAGCGTTGGAGCGGTTTTCTCACCTATGTGTTTTGGACATATAGTGAAAAGACCAATTGTTGTGAAAAGCCAAGAACAAGTTTCTGCCAGAGCGGTAGAATTTGTTGGCTCAACAGCAAGAGGAAACGCTATCCTAAAAAACACTTATGGTGTTAAACTAAAAGGTGAATCAAC
>Ga0075460_10000650_pt1 | contig 13242 bp, 17 predicted proteins | sample DEB08_DNA_3_FD_77580 | JGI IMG/M metagenome (GOLD analysis project Ga0075460, IMG submission 77580) | Aqueous microbial communities from the Delaware River and Bay under freshwater to marine salinity gradient to study organic matter... | ecosystem: Environmental > Aquatic > Marine > Coastal ...
AAGAAAGCCTGGGATCAATACCGCACCATATGGCATTTAATCAACGATAATGAGTGATATGTACAACTATTCCAATTTGAATTTTACCAGCAGTGTGTGTGCTTCTGTGTGCGTCTAAAGGGGTGATTAAATAGCGTTATGACCAAGTATGTGAGCATAATAGGCAACGGTGAGAGCAGGCGTGGGTTTGACATAAGTCCACTCAAAGCGTTCTCCACTGTGATAGGTTGCAACGCCATATTCAGAGATTTCGTCACTGAATACCTAGTGTGTGCTGATCGCCACATGTGCCAACAGGCCGCCAATGCGGTTGGTAAGGGCACCACCATATTCACCAGACAGGACTGGGCTGACCAGTTCGCGGCATGGCCCAATGTCCGCAAATTACCAGACCTACCTTACTCGGGAGACAAGCGACAAGACGATCCGTTCCACTGGGGCACCGGCCCGCATGCGGGTAGTTTAGCACTGACTTTTAAACCCAAGGCCATATTCATGCTGGGCTTTGATCTACACCCTTTGGAGAAAGACCGGATCAACAACATGTACACCGGTTCAGAAGGATACACCTACATCAAGCGACCAGTGGATCCCAGTTATTGGATATACCAGTTCCACAAACTGATGGGCTATTCCGACCCAGACACGAGATGGATCGTGGTGAACCATGAACATTGGCAGATGCCCAAGGAATGGAGCCAGCACAGCAACGTGTTCCAGGAAACCTATGATGGAATGGCCCGGTTCATCAACAAACAGTTGACAAAAAAGTAATTCAATATAAAATTGCTGTATGATAAAACCAATGATGGATCATCTCATGGTCCAACAACAACTAAAGTCTCCTCACAAAAAGTGGAAGCACATGGTTGGTGTAATGTGTCTCAATTTAACCTACAGGAAACATGTGAAGATTATTTTACCAAAACTTTTCGCAAGATATCCCGACCCAAAAGCATACCTTAGGGGTAGGCTGAAAACCCAACAGGAGATGTTGAGGCCACTGGGCATGTGGGAAGTAAGATCAAAAAGGATTAGAAAGATGACGGAACAATATTTGGAATGGGACGGCAAGGAGGCCAGCGACCTACACGGTATTGGCAAATATGGATCAGATAGTTACCAGATATTTTTTATGAACAGGATTCCACCAGGTGTTCAAGACAAGGAATTGAAGAAATACATTGACAATCTGATTAGATAGTTTATAATAAGATTATGTTTGATAAAATAAAAGATGGAGATCTAGTTACTCTTAAATTGGCTTCGGGAGAAGAAGTCATAGCAAAATTTGTTGGCAAGACTGACGCACGATACATTAGTATCGAGAAGGCGCTTGTGTTGATGCAAGGGCCTCAGGGACTGGCATTCGGTACATTTTTCTCCACTGCCCGACAGGACGAACCATTTAACATTTTCATTGATAAGTTGGTTTCTATATCACACATCAATGACAAGATCGCTGAAGAGTACAATAGAGTATTCTCTACGATCAAGACTCCTACCAAACCTAAGATTATTACGTGATGTCACACTTTCACAAACACAACAAAGGTATGAAGGCATTGGTAGACACGTCAGAGGCACTGCTTAATGCAATGGAGATCAATGGCATAGATCCAGAGACAGTTTCTAACCGACCTGAATTTTCCGTGTTGATACATTTTCTAAAAAGTATTATCGACGGCGAGTTAAATATACCAAATGATTTGACGGATCGTATCAGAGATGCGGCATTCCAGATGGATCTAGATCAGAAGGTTAACAAGAAGTTGAACTGATGATCAAGAGGACTCAAGACTTTCACCCCTCTATAAACACTCTGCAAGTCATCAAAACAAGGAGAAACGATGACTTACTACTCAACTAAAACATACGGACACAACATAGGACTATCTGCGGTGTTCAGACAACCTAATGCAGATCACTCGCACTGCCATTTACTGCATGGTTACAGCCTGGCATTCAAATTCACATTTGGTTGCAAGGAACTGGACAACAAAAACTGGGCGGTGGACTTTGGTGGACTTAAACCACTTAAGAAATGGTTGGAGAATCACTTTGATCATAAACTGGTGTTAGACGAAAATGATCCACACCTAGACAAGTTCAAGGAACTTGAGGATTTGGATCTCGCCGACATCAGGATATTCGATGGCGTGGGTGCTGAGAAGTTTGCGAAACATGCCTTTGATGCCGCCGATGACATAATCAGAGCGGCCACGAATAACAGGTGCTACGTTGTTGAATGTGAATGCATGGAACACGGAGCCAACAGTGCCATCTACAGAAAAGAATAAATTTATTCACGATATGGTGAGGATAGGTCTCATAGACAAGGCCTACTACTTCCAGATCTATGATACACCCTTAGGACACAGATGGCTTGAAGCACTCAAAGACAATTTGAGGCAAAAGAGAATACTCGAAAAAAATTTTTGTTTTTTAGGATTTGCAGATTCGAAAAGGGATTTACACCATCTTGTTAAAGAACTCAATGCAAGTATAAGACAAATAAATTCCTTCAACTTCAAACCTGCCTATAGACATATCCGTCAATTCACAACAGATGACTTCCAGTACAGTTCTAAACTGCCGATAGGGAAAGCAGTAGACGGTGATGAGATGGCAACCCCTGGTAAACGACTGAAGCACGAGGCCTGTAACCTACTGCACAGACACTTCGAAGAACTGCAAGGATCAGCATGGAGGTTGTCTGAATTCTACAAACAAGCAGACAGAGATACAAAATATGCAATTAGGCAACTCAATAACATATGCCATGAAATAGAAGGATGGGTCCATGCAGACCGAAAGAAAGCATTCGAACCAGAATGGATGAGGCCTTCGCAGATAACAACCTTTTTGAATGCTCCGAGGTATGATCTGCATGATGAAGATTTTGAACTTTTCAAGGCAAATAGGTATGACAGAGAACTGGGCGGTGTCTATCTACACTGGTCGCAGGTAGGTAAAACTTTATTTGAAGTATTCAGAGACGAAGACGCACCTAAAATGACAGAAGCACTCTGTTCAGAAGTCAACCATCAAAAATACTATTCAGGAGAATTTGATGTTGAGTGGGGACAGACTATCACAGAACAACAAGACTTTAAGAAAAAAGAGATGGACGAATATAGATCTTGGCTACAAGAAAATGGATATGATTGGGAAGATCCAAAACTATCATTAGGATACATAAAGATAGGACAGGTTGATATTCAAAGAACATTCGGAACGGATGCTTCCATACACGAAGTACACAAAGTAATGAGTGAAAACTTAAATATCACCAGCATCAGAACAATATATGGTCCTAGTGTGGAGCAGAATTATCCATACAGTTTGGACAGCGATGATTGGAAGGAGATACAAATGAAAGGATTGGAACAAGGTTATGAATCACGTAGTCTGCGTTAAGTGGGGCAACAAGTACGTATCGAAATATGCCAATGTGTTAAAAAACATGGTTGCTCGGCACACAACCGTTCCACATAAGTTCAGTTGCCTCACTGATGATCCTAGCGGTCTTGATCCCGACATCAACGTAGTCCTCCTTCCCAAAGACCCATGGATTAAATCTTGGTGGAGTAAGTTATGGATGTTCTCGCCCGAAATGCCATTGGAAGGCAATATTTTATTTTTTGATTTGGACGTGGTAATTTTTGATAACATAGATCAATTATTCACACACACAGGGAAATTTAATATCATAAGAGATTTCAACAGATGTAGGGTCAAAGATTGGCAGTTATCGAATTCCAGTTGTATGAGATGGAGATCGGGTACGATGAATTACTTGTGGAATGATTTCAAAGTAAATCCGGCCGCAGTGATGCAACAAAACCATGGTGACCAAGACTGGATCACAAAAAAGGCCAAAAGCGAAATCACTTGGTTTCCTGAGGAATGGATTAGATCCTACAAATGGGAGATGATAGGACTGAAAGATACCAAACTTTTAGACAAGAACGGGAAAAAATTTTTCAGGCAACCGGTCCAAGTTAAACCTGGCAACAAAGTTGCAGTGTTTCATGGTTCTCCCAATCCCATGGAATGCTCGGACCAATGGGTGGTGGATAATTGGAAATGACGAGAAGTTATGGCAAGGTCAGAGTTAAGAGTGCCCGTCCTGGTCTGGACGAAGTGCCCGATGACTGTGGATACATGAAAAAGTTCCGTTACAACATAGACATGCAGTCAAACGGCATAATGGGTGAATGCATCGCGTGGTGCCAGGTCAACTGTGAAGGCAGATGGGGATGGTGGTTTAAACCTGCAGGAGAAATCGAAAACCCTAGAAATCATTGGGAAAATCAGAATGCATACATGAGTTTCCAAAAAAAACGAGACGCAACTAGATTCTGGCTATCGGTGGGCATACAGAACATGGGAAATAATGATGGAGCCTACCTGGAATGACGATAATTAAAAATATGCCAACACAAAAATTATTTGAAATCACAGACAAAGCAAAAGAGCAGATGTCAAGGATGTTAAAAAAACACAACGACAAATATGCAATTACTTTGGTCGTGAATGGTGGAGGATGTGCAGGATTCAAGTACGAATGGAAGTTTGTAGAAAGTATCCAAGATGTTGGGAAAGAAGATTACCTAGAGGAATGGCAGGATGGCAGATTTGTGGTTGATGAAGTTTCCATGCTCTACGTTGCTGGAACCAAAATAGATTGGAAAGAAGAAGTATTTGGATCACAATTTGAAGTGTCAAATCCAAACTCGACCGCATCTTGCGGATGTGGAGAATCATTCGGGGTGTAATGGACACTGCTTTCGTTATAGGAAACGGTGAATCACGTAGCATATTTCCTATCGACAGTCTAAAGGGCCATGGAACCATTTACGGTTGCAACGCAATATATCGAGACCATCCTATGCTCTGTGATCACATAGTTTCGGTGAATCGTGAAATGTACAAGGAGTTATCTGATTGGCAAAACAAACAGGTAGAATCTCCGAGTATTCACGGAATGGAAGACATCAGTGGATGGGACTACATTATAAAAGGCGACAAGGAATACGATTTGCCACTGGGATTGAAAATTTATCGAATATGGAGGGGAGGTGACATTAAGAAAGGTGGACAGATCAAGACAATAGATTTTACGCAGTCTAGAGGATCGGGTTGTTCTGCTGTGCTTATGGCCGCGGAGAGTGGCATCAAGAACGTGGTGATCCTGGGATTCGACATCCTGGGCGCACAGCAGTGGGAGATGACGGAACCCAGCAGGATACAAAACAACATTTATAAAAATTCTCCTAATTATCCAGAAAGACACAGTATGAAGGCATATCTCAAGTATGAATGGATGTATCAACTCAGACAGACGTTCCGCAAGTTTTCAGAAACAAACTTCTACTTCATAAACAGAAGAGAATATCTGGAAGGTAATACGTTCTTGCGTTGGTATTTTGATCAACCTAATATAAAGTCGGGCATATACGCTGACCTACAACGTTGGATAACGGGCAGACGCGACGACATACAGTGGATGCGATTATAGACCGCAACGGTCACAGAAGTGCTTGTGACCCTTGTCCATGCGTTCGGGATCTACCCGTGATTTGGGCTTCTTGAAAGTTTCTCCACAGCGGTCACACTTGAAGATGTACATGATGTTGTTGCGACGAACGGTGTGGCAGACACCCAGTTTGCTCTCCCTCTTGAACAGTTTGAGGGTCTTTTGCGTCTCTATGAACATATTGATATTTAATAAATACGCATAACAGATTATGGCTAGATTAACGATAGACACAGGAACAGCAGGAAATCCAGCGACGGGCGACACTCTGCGTACCGCAATGACCAAGATCAATGCCAATTTCGCGGAGTTGGCCGGTGACCTACAGATGTCAGGCAACACTTTACTGAGTGCTGACACCAACGGAAACATCATACTAGATCCAAATGGCACGGGACAAGTACAAGTCAATGCTGACAGATTAGTGATCACGACCACCAAGACACCAACAGCAATAGGAGCCACGGGTGACGTAGCGGGATCAATCAGTTGGGACGCGACCAACCTGTACATCTGCACTGCCAACTATGACGGTTCAACTGCTATCTGGAAGAAACTAGTATTACAGGCGATATAAAATGGCGAAACAGACGATTGACCTAGGTACATTAGGCGGTGCCGACGGTACCGGTGACAGCATCAGGACCGCGGGAGCAAAGATCAACAACAACTTCACAGAGATATATGCTTTTCCTCTGGCCTCATCACAGATAGGTATAAACCAAAATGAAATAAGCACTTTGCAGAGTAACGCAGACATAGTGCTAAAGCCATCTGGAACAGGATCAATTGTTTTCCCAGCAATCACAATCGACGACAACACAATCAAGACCACCAGGAGTAATGATGATTTGAGAATAAGTGCAAATGGGTCGGGCTCAGTGGTGATCAAAGGTTTGAAATTTTCAGGCACCACTATAAAGTCCGATGATTCTACCACAGTAAACATTAATGAAACACTTAACGTCGACGGAAACATTATTGCCCCACAGACCCTAGATGTTACAGGTGCAACGACCATAGGGACGCTTGATGTCACGGGTGCTTCCACCTTGTCCTCATTGACAGTTTCAGGTAACAGCAGTTTCGTTGGCAACGTTTCTGTAGACAATCTACAATTCAATGACAACATAATCTCCACCAGTTCCAATGCTGACCTTGTACTTTCTCCGGGAGGAACAGGTGTTGTTAATGTCTCTGATTTAACCATCGACTCGTCTATCAACTTGACAGATAATGTTCTAAAAGTAATCAATTCAAATTCTGATTTCGTGTTGTCAGGTAGTGGCACAGGATCTGTGCAGATAACAAAATCCGGATTCTATGGCGGAACAATAGACAACACAGTGATAGGTGCCGATGGATTGGCTTCATACCAAACGGCAAATTTCACCACGATCACTGCAGATGAATTCAAAACGCTGGCTGTATTTTTCAGCACAAACAACATCACAACCTATCTAACCAACGTACCTCTTAATTTAAATTCACTCGGTACCGGAAGAGTGGTCATAAACGGATTGTCCTATCCTAGCAGTGACGGGTTTGGCGGACAGTTGATACAAACAAACGGCTCCGGTACTCTGAGTTTTGCTAATCCGCCTCCTTTTATCGTGAATAACACAGATATACAGGATGGTACGGTTACCCTATCTGGCAGTTCATCTGCGGCACAACAGATAGACTCATGGGCCACAGCAACCTATAGGAGTGTAAAGTATCACATACAGATATCTGATACCACGGCCGACAGATACAGCATCATGGATGCCAATGTGGTGCATGATGGCACAAACGCTTTCGTAAGCACTTTTGGAATAATTGGAAATGGATCTGGAGATGGATCCACTGTCTACGATGGTTTAAATCTGTCAGCGGACGTATCTGGTGGTAATGTTAGACTGCTAGGAACAGTAAATAACACAAACAATCAAGTAATCAAATTCGTGAGGAGGGTAATGAACATATAGTATGGCACAGTTGACTTTAAACATAGGATCTACAGCAAACGACGGTACCGGTGATACCTTACGGGCGGCCATGGAGAAAGTGAACACCATGTTCACTGAACTGTACGCAGGCCCTTTATCAACTGGCGCTTTCACATTGGTGGGCAACGAAATAGCCGCCACTCGTAGCAACGATGACATTGTTTTCAAGCCCGCAGGCACGGGCTCCATAGTGATGCCTGCCATAACCATCAACGACAACAATATTCAGGGCACGAGATCTAACGAGGACATACACCTGGTTGCCTCAGGTACAGGCCATGTGGTCCTAGGATCTATAGGAATTACAGGTACTACACTGAGTTCAGACGACAGCACCGCCATAAACATCAATGAAAACCTCAACGTAGACGGAACGATCGCGATAACCGGCACCGCCGACATCACTGGTGTGACCTCACTCGGATCCACTTTGGATGTGACTGGTGCAACCACATTGAACTCAACACTTGCGGTCACTGGTACTACTACTCTCGCAGGCACAGCCACTATAGACAATCTAACATTTAACGATAACACAATTTCATCTAGTTCGAACGCTGACATCAGGTTAGAGCCAGGAGGAACGGGCACAGTGGTCATAGACGAATTGACTATAGACAACCAAATAAACATCAAAGATAATGTAATCACCACCACCCAGACCAATAGTAATCTAGTGATATCTCCTTCTGGTACAGGTTTTGTACAAATTAACAAAGTCGATGTCGACAGTGGAACCATAGACAACACAATCATAGGTGGAACCACCCCGGCCGCTGGTGCATTCTCGACTGTTTTTGCTGAGGATACCGCAATCATTGACGAGATCACAATCACAGACAGCACGATCACTTCTAACATAACAAACGCAGATTTAAATCTTGGAGCGAACGGAGCCGGCACAGTTGTAATCAATGGGATCAGTTACCCAAAGGCGGACGGTGCTACAGGAAACTTCCTGCAGACAAATGGTGCAGGAACGTTGAGCTTCGCAAGTCTTACAGCACCATCAAGTCTTAATTATTCAGAGATCGGAGACGCAACGACTTCGGTGGCATCTTCTACCACAACCGTAATCAACACCTTTTCAAGCACTGCTTATCGTAGTGCCAAATATTATATTTCGATATCGGATGCCACCAACAGCAGGTTTGAAATAGTGGAAGCAAACGTGTGCCATGGACCGAGTGGCGACAGTACCACAGAAGCATTCATTACCGTGTTTGGATCCACAACGAACCACACACAATCGTTGGCAACCTTTTCTGTTGATGTAGTCAACGACACAGTTAGATTGCTGGCCACCAACATAAGCAATGACACAGCAGTTTTCAATTTCCAACGTGTGTTGATAGACGCTTAAAATTATGAAAAAACGATACGGGTACCGACATAACAAATCGCCTAAGTCTGAGATCAAAAGGCTTGATGATGCGATCAAGCGCGAGTCTGACAATGTAGAACGTGAGAGTCTTAGACAACACAAAGAACATTGGATACGCACCCTGCAAAGTAGCAACTAATTACCAATAAATACCATTAGTAAGGAGTATTTTAATGGCAACACCAGTGTGGACAACCACGGCAGGCAAACTAGCCACGTTCAATGAGGACAGTTCGTATTCACTACAGTTGGAAGCGAATGATCCAGTAGCACTGGGTGATTCAACGGCCATAACTTACTCAGTGATAGCAGGAAGCCTGCCCTCGGGTATGAGGGTCACCTCGACAGGCCTACTGACGGGTACTCCGGCCCAGGTTGCCAAGAGAACTCTTTACACTTTCGTCGTGCGAGCCACGGCCGGTTCCCAAATCACGGACAGGACTTTCTCAATTGACATAGAAGGACAGGATACACCGGTGTTCACGACATCATCGGGACAACTACAACTGGATGATTCCACACGGGTTGGACTGTATTGGGTTCTAGACGGTGAACACGTAAATTTCCAATTTGCCGCCACCGACATCGATACGAGGAGTGGCTCTTCATTGAAGTTCAAGGTTATAGACGGAATACTGCCTCCAGGTATAACTTTAAGCGAATCTGGATTGCTGAGTGGTACGTGCAAATTGACCGACGATTACTTCGAAGATTCCACTAGACAAATCGCAATGACTTTCCCGATAACTGTGAGAGTCGAGGACGGAACAAGTGTAACGACCCAACAAAATTCAATATTCGTTTATTCAGCCGCATACTGGAACGTCAATAATCCTAATATCACAATTGATATGACAGAGATCAATGGTTTCCCAATCACAATGGATCATACTTCGCAAAGAAGACCGGTGTTTCTTACAGACACCAATCTGGGAGAATTCAGGCATGATAATAATCATGTTATAAAAATTGACGTTGATGATGCAGACTCGACCGGTAATGATCTAGTCTACAGCAAGGTCAGTGGCACCTTTCCACCTGGAATTTCTGTAGATCCAAATTCAGGCGAACTTTTTGGATTCGTTCCAAGACAAAGTGAGGTGACAAAAAATTACACATTCACTCTTAGAGCAACGAGGACCATGGACACCGGACAACTTGTATACTCAGATAAGTTGTTCACTTTGACGATGTTGGGAGAAATAGATATTGGTGTAACTTTCACCACCCCAACTAACGTTGGCACAATCACGGCCAATATCCCAAGCACCTTATCCATCGAAGCAAAGGCAGATGAGCCTAACAGAGTGTTATCTTACTCAATCACCGCAGGATCATTGCCAACTGGAATTACCCTGTCTCCTTTAGGTAATCTAGTGGGAATTATAAGTCCGAGCGACTTCACTGATTCTACTCGGTCGTTCACTTTCACAGTCACAGTAAGTGATCAATATCAATCTTCTGCCGCAACTAAAGAATTTACGGTGGCAATCAATATTCCTTTCACAAGTATCGAGTATGGCAGTCTTACAGGACACGCTACGTCCTTTATTGACGAGAACATTTTTTATAACATAGCACAGAACCCTAACATCAATTCACCAGAAGAAATATACAGACCAGAAGATTCCAACTTTGGAGTCAAGTTAGTGCCAGAGATGCTTATCATGGCAGGGATTAAGGCACAAACTTTGACAAGTTTCCAAAATCAAATGGAACTCAACCATGCTCCTATAAATCTTTATTTTGGAGAAATAAAAACTGCGGTTGCAAAACAAAACGGTACTGTTTTGTATGAAGTAGTTTACATAGACATGATTGACCCGTTTGTTAATAATAACGGAATAGAGACTGGTGCAACAACGATAAGACCCAACGCAGTCGAGAACATGCGTGACAGGATCAAGGCTCTCGGTCATGATGAATGGACCTATCTGCCTTTATGGATGAAAACCGAGCAGGCAGGCGAAGTGGGCCCATTAGGATACGTTAGGGCGGTGCCCATATTATACTGCAAACCTGGCACTTCCGCTAAATTCAAGAAGAGAATAGAGGACCTTAAATTAAATTTCAAAAACATTGATTTTATAATAGACAGATATGTGGTCAGCAAGAGCAAGATTTCACCAAGCTCTTTTACCGGTGATGGTTCAACACTTACATTTCAACTCAATGAGATAGTTCATGAAGAAGATATTTTGGTAAAAGTAGGAAATTTAACACAAACACGCGACGACACCGGAGATGGACAAGACTATTACCTCGAACATGATGTTGCCAACCAAACAACCACTATTGTCTTTAACATCGCATCTGTGCCTGCAGACGGAGATGTTATCAGGGTCGAGAGATTGAACGATAAATATCTAAGATTTAGAGATATAGTATAATGGCAAGCAATATAGTACCAGGAAATATAGACGGCGATTATCCAATCGCAGGACAGGATAATAATTCTCAAGGAATGAGAGACAATTTCACCGCGACCAAGAATAACTTTACTCAGGCAAAGACCGAGATAGAAAATTTACAATCCAACAAAGCAAATCTTAACGCAACCAATGATTTCTCAGGTAATATAATATCTAATGCAGAATTCAAGGACAACAGCGAAACCGTTTTTGCACATGGAACTGATGGTGGGACAATTACACTCAATCACCAAAATGGACATTATCAGACCTTGACTACCAATGCTTCTGTAACACTTTCATTTTTGAATCTACCGTCCAATTTAAAATTAGGTAGAATCATCTTAGATATCAATGTGGTAAGCACAGCACACACAATAACCATACCTTCGTCTGTTTTGGTTTCAGGTAGTGTATCTGGCGGAGATGGTAGTTCGGATACTATCACTGTTCCCACTTCTGGTAGATACCTTTACGAATTCATGTCACCGGATGGTGGAACAACCATCCTTATGCACCAATTAGGTAACAACTACATCTAATAGGAGTAGTTTATGTATTTTCATCCTCTACAAGAAGAAATCGGAAACATGAGTGATGAAGATATATCTAACAGAATTAAAGAATTGTCACGTAAAGTAGCCATAGCAAGACGAGGAAGAAATCCTGAAATGTTACAAACTTTACAACTTGCTCTGAACACATATCGAGAGGCCATTAGACAACGGCGTATAGAGGAATGGCATAAGAACAATAAAAAACTCCGTAATGAACCAGATATTGGCGATTTGATCAACATAGATTAGTAAGTAGTCTTGATGCCAAATAGTTTCACTTGGAACACCAAATTCAAAAGTATTATTATAGTAGACGGAGAGCTGTTTCCTAATGAATACAAAGTAGAATTATCTTTGAGTCCGCACACAGCCGATCTCAAAGAACAGACCGCATATTTCGACAGGTTAAAGAATTTGTTTGAGCAAGTGTTTGCCAATACCATAACAACCTGGCGTGAGGAGAAACTGTATTCTGTCCTTAGGAAGAACAGTACCAATAGGTTCATAGAATTACCAAGGCCGCCTTATGACCAAATCATGGCCGCCGTGTGTTACTGCAAGGCCAACTCAATACTGGAAAGCAATATTACCATTAATCATATCTCATTGAGTTCGTGGCAAGGCGATGGTATTACCTATACGGTTGACAAAGACAGCAAAGAGCTTATACTTTTAGATAGACCGGATTGGTTTTCCACTGATTATAATAAATTCGATCCATGGTGGTTGAGACCTGACACGGCAACATACGATGAAGAACTGGACAACGGAATATACACTGGACATTTTAGTTGGAACACTAATGAGATTATCATTGACAAACAGCATCAACAACATGCTAAAATATTTGAGTTCAACCCAAAGGTGCTAGATGGTGGAAAAGACAAAGATAAATGACCACGGTGATGTGATATTCTCAGAAGAGGATGTTATTGACTTGCTATACACAGACCCAGACTTAGATATATCAAAATTATACTTTGACTCAATAGAGAAGTATTCGACTAGTTTGAAAAATCTAGGCATAGAATTGCCAGCGATACGCACAGCACCAAAACGAGAGAAAGTGGAAATATTTGATAAAGAGAACTGCGATAATTGGCACATGCCACAGAAATATTACCAAATTAATGTGCTACAGTGGTTGTTAGACAAGTGTCAAAACGATGAAGAAAAGATAAGAGTGCAGATGGAATATGATTTGTTTGAAAAAAAGAATTTCGTTCGTGTGCTACAGTTCTTGATCTATTTCATAGACACTTTAAGGACCAACAACATAGTATGGGGAGTGGGTAGAGGTTCAAGTGTGGCAAGTTTCTGCCTTTTCCTGATAGGAGTACACAAGATTAATCCCATG
>Ga0075460_10000657_pt1 | contig 13189 bp, 24 predicted proteins | sample DEB08_DNA_3_FD_77580 | JGI IMG/M metagenome (GOLD analysis project Ga0075460, IMG submission 77580) | Aqueous microbial communities from the Delaware River and Bay under freshwater to marine salinity gradient to study organic matter... | ecosystem: Environmental > Aquatic > Marine > Coastal ...
TTCTAGACGGGTTCGACTATCCAATATCCCACGAGGAAATCCATTATAACCTTGTGAAAGGATTTGACCTTTATTACCAACGGCAACTGCGCCGACTTTTCGTGATGGGTCCTTAGACCAAGTTGACACTTCAAGTGCTAGATTTAGATACCTAGAGTGCCAGGCATTTCTTTTATTCCAAATCTCTAATTGGTTTCCAGTTGTCCCACTCATGTTTTTTACCTGTGAAATCATCATAACTCATACCATTTAAACCTTTTTCAAGGTTTGCTAAATCATGTTTTTGGTTTTCACGTTCAAGTGCATAAAAATTATAGAATGCTGCTGTCCATTCCTCAGGTGTAGCATCGTTTAAACGTCTTTTCTTTTCCATTTCCCTAATCCATGAGTGTTTATATTATATATGGATTATGCAATCTTGTAAACAACACCCTGAACTCTTTCACGGTCATCAAGTTCATACTGCGAACGAATTTTATTATTTGAATTAACGACTTCATCAAGAATCGTAAGGCGATCGCTGTATTTAATAAATGCATTTGTATCCTTAGGGAAACATGCACCACCAAAACCACGGCGACCATCATGACCGGGTACTCGAGTATGACTTGGACCAATACGAGGGTCTTGTGCAACGGTGTTAATAACCGTCTGATAATCAAAGTTGTTGTCTTGGCAAACTTCCCAGATTTGATTAAAGAATCCAACCTTAGTCGAGAGATAAGAATTGATGGTATATTTCACCATTGATGCTTCTTCAGGGCGCATAAAAAATGCCGGAGCATTTGCACAAAGACTATATTGATCATAATATGAATGTAAAGTCTTACAAGTATTTAATTCACCGCCAAATACGTGCATGGGTGGATTGACAAAATCCTCATTAGCATTTTTCTCTGTCAGAAACTCTGGATTATAAACCAAATTAGGGTGTGATAATTCAGTTAAAATACTAGGCACAACCGTGGACTTGATTGCCACAACTGCTTTATCCATAATACCATTTGACTTTAAATCAGCAATAACACTACGCAGAATAGAAAAATCACCAAACGGTGTAGGGACTGCAATAAACACCAAGTCGGTATCTTTATCAATATCAGCAACGGTGGTACCATTTTTTGGGTCAATGATTTGTTTTGTAGCATTGGATTTAGAAAATCCATAGTCCACTGCTTGTCCAACGAAACCGTGACCAACGATAGCAATTTTTAGAGACATATAAACTCCTTAAGTAAAATAGTATATAGCGAAATTAGGAAGTCAAGTCTGCAAGAATTTGCAACAAGTGATCCATTGATGAAACTTTGAATTGATATGATTCACGTGAACCGACGGATTCAATATCATCCTCTTCAACGCCACAGGATGTAAGGAAACCAATAATTTTTTGAGATGTTTCCTCCCTGTTTTTCTTCTGCCAATTATACATCTTACACACCGTTGGATTGCCATTATTATCTGCGTAAAACTGTAACTGGATACTATCCACAGTCTGTGACCATAGTTCTACACCATCTTTTTTAATGGTAAAAGCATTTACACGCCCACGGATTTTGGCATCATAATTATCGCGATACCATTCTGGGAATTCTGCAAATGCATCAAACTGTGAATCAACAAAAGTACCATAAAGTTCAGAAAACTTTGCCATAATAAAACACTCCTCATAGTGACCAGAAACAGAATTATCCTTAGGTTGCTCAAATGCAATTAGGTATGATTCTAAAAGAAAGGATTGCCAATCTTGTTTATTTTCAAATCGTTCAAGATTCCGAGCAATAATATAGAGATTATCTACATCATAACCCTTAGTCTTTACGTGTTGAATACCACGGTTACCATTACCCTTACCAATATAGGTAAAGATACCCTTGGCGTTTTTATAACCGTAAACATACTGGCCGAGTGTTTGCCAAAAGGCACCACTACCTAGTTCCATTGTTTACACTCCTTTCATCATGAACACTTATTATAACACGCTGGAGAATAGATGTAAATATATCAAAAGTATTACAAACTACGGTATGCGTATTCAATGGCTCTGGACGCTTCCACTGCCAATGGACGATTTTGATAACGATTTGCCGTTTCACGGTCCAACTCTAGAATAAGAGTCACAATTTCATTTTCAGTGATTGGATACTCACGTTTTATTGCGCTGCTGGCAATGGAGAGCATAATTTTATAAATCATAGAGTAACGACCAGTGCCGTCTAGGCCTGCAATGGATTTATACTCATCAATTAGTTTCTTGTTAACGAATGGACAGTCGCGATAACCGGTCCAAAATACTCTTACATTTTCCAATTGAGATTTACGATGCTCAATGATTTGTTTTTGCCACTCATCTGGTAATCGGTCAATAAAGTTATTACTGACTTTCTTTTCATTAAATGGATACTTTACACAAAGTTCGTTAGGATCAATAACACTGCCAACATTAGTAAAAATAAAATTGTTAGCCCCACTATACGTTGCAGGGATGTAATACATTCGAGATAAATCTTTAGTCTGTTTATCTCCGATTGATCCGAGATGTGTGTTAAGTGCGTACCAAAAGTGCTTAATTCTAGATGCTTCAACCTCGCCTTTAAGTGGGAACACAAGCCTGAACTTCGGGAACGAATCAGTACTACTAGCAGTACTATAGCATATGTAATAATAATCGCCGTAAGAAGATGCCAATTCATTTTTCAAATCACCCTTAAATTCATGGTCGTCAACATCAACCGCTGCCCAGCCACCCCACTCAATAACATTACGATTTGCGCGTGTAGTACCATCGACAAACTTTGCCGGCGAGATTAGAAATGCATCTCGTTTTGACTTACGTTTAACCTCAGATAATTTATATAAAGTTTTTTCAAACTTATCAAATGTATCGAATTCTATTTTATTATTGGTTTGATTGTCAAAGAGACTTTTAAATGATGTAACGGTAATCATTCCAATATTATATCACATTTTATTCGGCTTGGTCAACCCAACGTAATAAAGAATTACGATTACGATCCAGAACAGGATACCAGACTGCTTTTGTCTTGGTAGAAATACTCGGTTGTTCCATTAACTTTGCAAATGCGCGGAGGTCCTCTTCATTGCGAATACGGACCGTAATCTTTGCATATGCTTCAGACTCTTCTTGTACAAATTCAGGCATACCATCCCAATCATAAGGTGTGCGGTGATCTTCTTCACCAGATAAAATAAAAAGATTATTAGACGCAGTGTCTACATTTAGTTTATTAGTCGCCATATTCTTCTCCTTCCGGCGTATCAAGTTCAGGTGAAATTTCTTTAAGTACCATACCATATTCGTTAGGACCTTTAGGAATATTTAGACCTGGTTTACGAATGGGTTTTTGTACAAATACTGAGTAATTCACATCATGGTGCCAACGACCCCATTTAAAGGCAACTTTTACAACATCAGGGTGTTGTGCTACAAGTGAATCTGCAAATTCTCTGCGGTTATCAAAACTACCACCACTGCGTGCATGTCGGTCACCAGTCTGTTCGACATTATACACAGTCTCCGTGTTACCACCTTTCATGGTCATTGTTGCTGCCTTGCCGACTAGGAAATTGTTAAACAACATAGTACAATTGCCGTCTTTAAGTACACGTAGTGATAAATCGGTATCCTCATTAAATCGGCCACGCCAACGTTGTGGCAGTGAATTATCAATTAGAATACACGAGTAAATACGAGTATTAGTATAGTAAGGTGGTTTCTTTACCGTTGCGGGAGCAAAGAATGCATAATTCATACCAGATAGTTTTACATTCTCATACCTATCGGTAAAGTCCTCAATAATCCGAAAACCTGCACCACTGGTACAACGAGTTTTTAAATTACGATTCAGACGATAGACGTGGCGCATATTATCATCAAGGACCCAATGTTTCTTATGACCCTCACTGATTGAGTGTTCCCATACAAAATTACGCACAGGAATGGAACCACCAATTAGACCGGAATTTTCATCTGGGATTGCATACTTTGGATTTTCACGGAAATCAGACGGCAGAACCAGAATTTTATCCTTAGGTACATTTTCAGCATACTTATCATATTCAGATGCTTCAATTACAATGCGATATGGAAGTTTAAGATCTTCCATAGTGCGCTGAGTCATACGAGAGTCCCAACGACCCTTGGAAATAATATAGATTGGATATTTTGGTAAGTGTTGCATAATTGCTATATTATATCATAAATTAGTCAATTTGTAAAATCTTTTTCAAATCTGGTTTAAAGTAATTTGGTCCTTTTTGCACTTTACCATCTTCACGGTAAATTGGTTTACCATCTTCACCAAGTTTGCTCATATTAGATCTTTGAACCTCATCGAAACACTTATCAATGTCAATACCAAAAGCGTGTGCTGCGCCATAGGTTACATAAAGAATATCCGTAAGAGCGTCGGCGACCTCTACGATATCACGAGCATCAAACGCATCCCAGAGTTCATTTAACTCTTCTGAAATAAGTTCAATACGTAGTTCCATAGTTTCACGAGATGGAAACTCTGGTTTGGTTTTTACTTCCTGTCCGAAAGTTTGCATGAATAATTTTACTTTTTCTGCATTAGTCATTATATACCTCAATGTGCGTGTTGTAGATTTGCGATAAGTTTGGATACATTCTTTGAATTAAATGGAATATTAAGAATCAAGTGAATACTGTTATCATTCCAACTAACCGTGCGATGTACTTGTTTTGTGTTTATATAGTAAGGTCTGCCGTGTTCGATTAGCATTTTCTTATCATTCTGGATCCAATCATATTCCAATGGTTCACAGCCTTGTAAAAATACTGCGATACGAAATGAATCCCTAGGTATTGTTGGATGATCTCTGTGCGGGACAAAATAACCACCCTTTTTAGATTTAATTAAAAACGTCCGACCCAGTGGGAAAAATAAATCCAATAATGGGTGTAGACTGGTTAATTTTTTATACGCATCAGTGGGTTGATTAAATTCAACCTCGCTTACTTTTCTACCTGCAGTATATGACGTTTGTGCCAGACTTGGATTATCCCTATGTGTTAATCCAGGTAAATTCGTTACTGCAAGTCCGAGTCTATTATTTACTCGATCAGTGCGGGGTAGATAATCAACCCATTCGTCGTCGAATTGTTTTATTTCTTGCTGAAACTTATTAACATCAATTTTTATTTTTAACGCTTCCCAATCACCTAGACTCAGTAGTGCTACTTCATTTGCGAGTGCTTCTAATTTTACTTCAGGTGCATTAAACACAACGCTTTTACCACTAATGCCTGGTGGTACAACTGAATTATTATCGTTAGTTACTTTCATGAGAAAAAATCCTCCAACGTAGCTTGTTCCTCTACTGACCAACCCACAGCATCAAGAATGAGTCGTAGTGGTTCAATAAATGTTTTTTCAAACTGAGTGTCATAATCAACAAATCTATTTAGACCTAGTTCTTTTGGCAATACGTCAGGAAATGCAATAACATTCTCTTTAATCGTATTGGGCATTTTTAAATAGGTAAATTTGATCTTATCTCCATTATTTGCTAGTTCATATCTATCCGTAAGCTTATTCTCTTTGATGTGATGATTATACAATAAAGTACCACGTACGTGAATAGGTGTTGCTTTTTTATAGATTGTTTTTCTATCACTCCAATCGGTAATATTACTCACACCACGAGGGAAGGCAACTGCTTCTGGCGATAAGGATTTAAACTCAGATTTAAACTTGGCAATATAATCACGCGTGGCATGTTCATCACCACTGATAATAATTTTAAATGCCTCTTTAAATTTAGCACGGACAACTTCTGGCGTAGAGGATTTAATAGCTTCAATACCCATAATCTTAAGTTTTGGTTCTGCATATTGCACACCCTCACTGTTGTGGACATTAAGTATATAGCGTTTTTTAGCAGTCCAAATGCCACGGTCAGCAATTACTTCACGTTTCATAACCATTCGATCTTTATGAGCATTCATGTTTTGAAATAATTGCTCATAGGATTTTTTCAGAATGGGTTCGAAGTGGTCGCGGCAAATTTTATTAATAAACTCGACCTTTTTCTCTACGCCGTCGTTTGGTTTCCAAACCAGGGTATCGATGATGGGGCCAAAGTTAACGTAGAGCGAATCAGTATCAATAGCGATAACATAATCCTTATCCTTGGTTTTTAATACTTTATTCATTTCGGCATTAATTGCCTTCTCTGCCCATTGAATCGTAAGTTGCCCAGTTAAGGTAACACCCTCCGCAAGTCTGATATCAAAGTATCTAAAGTATGCATTGCCCAAAGCACCATAAAGTGAGTTAAGTAGAATTTTTAGAGCCATCTGCTTGTTTTCAAGCGTATTAATCTCTTTTTCCAATTCATAGGTTTTTGTTTTCTCATACTCTTGTTGCGCGGCCAGCATCATCTTTTTAGTTGCAGAACGTTCATCGTAATAATCAATAATAATCGTTGGAATAACACCATCAATATCTTTACGATATGTTGAACCATTTGCCGCCACAGCATATTGCTCTGCATCTGCCTTGTTACCATCCAAATAATATTCAACGCCCGACTTGACGAAACGACTAGTAAGTGTTTCCGGTGACATATTATATTGGACAATAATATTAGGATAAAGTGAGTTAAGGTCAAAAGAGACAACCCAATTATGTAAACCGATTTGAGGATCTTTAACATACCCACCAGCAAATGCAGTCTTTGGTGTATTATCATCCCTAATAGGTGGCATAATCTTTTGTGACTTGAGTTTACGGTAGATAATTGATTCCCAGATTGCCGTAACACCAAACGTATCCGTATAGTTTACACCACCCTTATAAGCGATGGTCATCGCCAGGGTAATAAGACCCATTTTATCCTCGAGTCGATCAACCAACTCAACGTCCTTAACGTTATAGTCGATATACTTTTGGAAATCATCCTTGTATAGGTTTTTCAATGAACCTGATTCTTCATAGGATAATTTTTTATCACCAAGCACAACATACGCAATGTGATTGAGTTTATATGATTCCTGTGTGCCGTATGAATAGCCAAACTTTTGGAATAGTTCCAAATAGTCTAGGATCTGAATACCCTCGAGGTTAAAAGTGATGGCCTCTTTATTATGCCGGATCACATTGCGGGAATTAACCATACCCCACGGAGAGAATTTCTTGGCATAATCATGACCAAGAACTTTAGAGACACGATTTACAAGATATGGAATATCAAAGAATCGGACGTTCCAACCTGTAATAACATCTGGTGAGAATTTTTCCGTATTCCAGTGCTGAAGGAATAGTTTGAGTAACCACTCTTCATTCTTGCACTTAGTATAGACGACGGGTTTTGTTAACGCATTCTCTGTATCATAATCACCATAACCCCAGACGTAGTATATACCATCAACGTTACTCTTAATGGTAATAGCTAGGATTTCATTATCAGCACGATCTGGTTCTGGAAACCCATCATCATATGCCGTTTCAATATCAATCGTTGTTACGTTAATCCGACTACGGTCAAATTGAATTTCGCCAGGAAATTTTTCTGAGATAAACTGGTGTAGATAATTAGGATTACCATACACGTTAAAGCCAGAGACACCCTTATATTTCTCTAGCCATTCTTTGGCCTCACGCATGTCATCCATTTTAATTGGAGCAATCTGAGTGCCGTCAAGTCCAAACCAGTCACTTTGTTTCTGAGCCGGGACATAAAAAGTGGGTTGAAAGTGTTCTTTTTTCTGGTACCTACGACCTGCTCCATCATACCCACGATACATGATAGAGTTGCCATAACGAAAAACTGAAGTGTAAAAAGCCATAAGATGTATTATATCACAAAGAGAGCACAAAGTAAATAGGGCCCGAAGGCCCTACCGATTTAGTCTTTTTTAGAGACGAAGGAATAGAATTCCTGTGCTTTCTTCATCAACTCCTCGGTCGAATAAGGTGTCAGTGCTTTTTGCATTTCTGCAACCGTAGCCTTATTCTGTTCAAACAATTGTTGAACAAAGGAATAATTCAATTGCCAACTTTGGTCCATATAGTCTTTAGCCATCTGGAGCATATCAGCGCGGATTTCAAAAGGATTTTTATTTGACATATTAATCTCCATTATTTAGTTGCCAGTTTAGAAATGGCGGCAAATTGATCAGCGCCAAACTTCATCAATGCGATGGAGTTATCAACAACCATTTCAGCGAATTGAGTTTGAGCATCAATATATCGTTCAGCAACTTGTTTCAGTTCAGGTTGATCCTTGAACATCTGGTCGCCAACTAATTTCTTGGTGTGTTGAAATTGTTCAATATAAAATTTTGGTGAAAACATTTTTTCTCTCCTGTGTGTATGTTTGTGAAAATACCGGTTTTAAAAAGATCCGGCAACTTTATATATCAAATGTCTAAAGGTTGGTATGCCTCACGGGCATCGACTCCGCACTCTGGACAATTTGCATACTTTGGCAAATCCTCGAAAGGTCCATCTACAGTCTCATCATGGATGTGACCGCAAACATCGCATACGTATTGCTTCATATTATTACCTCTTAAATGTAATGTTTATAACGCATCGTATCAATCTCTCTTATGCGTTTTTCAAGTTCAGCAATATTTTGGGATTGAGCAAGATAACGCTCAACACGCGAGCGTGCGCAAGCTTCACCCCACATTTCAAGTTTATGCCAGATCTTCTGTAAGAAGTTTTTGATTTGTGTCATGTGTGTACTCCACTTTGTTAGTTCCAATTTGAATAACTCGTGGACGCTTTTCTTCTGGGACGATTCTCTCTAGATTAATGACGAGCAATCCATCCCTTAGATCAGCTCCTTTTACTTCTACATGTTCAGACAGTCTAAAGGAACGTTTGAATGAACGACCAGAAATTCCACGATGTAGGTAATCAGCAGTCTGTTGATCAGACTTCTTACCTGCTACATACAAAATACCATCCTGTTGTTTTAGCTCAAGATCTTGTTCCTTGAAACCAACAACAGCTAGTTCAATTGCATATTCGTTTTCGGAAAGTCGGACGATGTTATGTGGCGGATAATTATCTTGAGCTGAAGCCGTAGTGATACGCTCCAATTCGTCAAAGATATTATCAAAACCAATAAACGCAGAACGCGGTAATTTAAAGTTTGTCATATGTATGACCTCCTAATTAAGCAAGGTTGTAGAAAAATGGACCCATTATGGCATCCATTTGTATTTATATTATATCACATTTTTATCATCATGTAAACCAAATGCCCACATTTTTTCTTTACACCACCAACACTTTAAACAAGGTTCGTCAAACTTTGGTGATATACATGAAAACGTAAGCTTCTCTAAATTTTCTAATTTAAATTTAGAATACATCTCTGCAACGAATCTTTTATCAACACCAGCAAATGGCAAATAATAATTCTCTGATCTTGGTACTTTTATATTTTCAGTATCACGTGAAGTATCACGACCAGATACCAATAGATCAATCGGTGGGTTCATTGTAGTACCCATTATAATTAGATCGACTATATTGTTGGATAAAAGTCTTTGTTCCTCAATGTAATGAAATGACCTTTTACCACCATTTCTCTTAGTATCATAATGAAAAATATATTCATCAAGTATATTAACGGTTGGGAAGTTTTCTTTAAAATAAAGAATAATTTCATTCGTTTGCCAAAGAATCGTAGAACCGTTATCACATCCTATAATTGGAAGGATAGTTCGATTAGTGTTTTGAAATTCTTTGCAAAGAAAAAATAGGATTAAAGCTGAATCCAACCCACCGGATAAACTTAATCCTATCTTTTCTTTTTTCTGTAAGTAAGATTCTTCTAAAAAATTAACAGAGCCAAACTTAGAATCATAAATCATTTATTACCGATATTATACTTGGGACACAATTCCCATTGGTCCTTTTCTTTATATGGTATGATTTTAATCTGTCGCATTGGTGCTACTGGTTGTGCAGCAGATTTATTTTCAATAGTCAATAAACCCCAATCGCTCATCAATACGGCGATTGTATTACGGCGTGCGACATCATTTTCTTCCAGATTAGATTTTTTACCATCAAGCAAGAATAGTTCTTTAAAATGAACTATGAAATATCTTCCTTGCTTGTGCAGTATATGGCATGATTGATATAATTTTTTATCTTTACGAGATGCGACACCAATACGCGTTAAAGTCTCCCGTATTTTTAAAAAATCGTCGGGTTCATTTAAGGTTACTTCCAGCATACTTGCTGGTGTCCATTCGATTAAGTTATTTTCTTCCACCTTTATTCACCTTTTTATATAGTTCTTGTAATTGTTCAGGTGTGAATAGGTGGAGAACTTGTTCTGCTTTAACATCGCTATAGCCATAGTACTCCTTCACCACATCAACATCACCATTTTGTTTTTTCTTATCCCATTTGGAAAACCTTTTGCGTTTCCGAATAATATTTATAAGAAAGTCATACTGGAGTTTTTTATCCAGATGGTGGTTGATATTCATCTCGTTTGCGGCGAGAGTAGTATCAGGAAAATACGACAACGACCGATTAACCATAAAGCCATTATAGGCTTTTTCAGATAGGTCGTCAACGATTAGGTTTTGTTTTGACAGATTAATAGAATTTAAAAACTCAAATGGATTCATTTTTTAGCATTCGTAAGTCGATTACGCAATTCACTGGATGAGAAATTATGGCCACGGCTATTATAATAAATTTCAATGCCTCGGTCTTCACAAAGTTGTTTACCAGTAAATTCCTTATCCTTATATTCTACACCAATAATGCGAATATGTAAAGGGATACTTGCTAAAATATTTAGAAGATCAAGTTCCGATTCATATGGAATTACCTGATCAACGTATCTGCATGCTTCGACCTGAGTGTATCGCTCAAAGATAGTTTGAACTGGTTTATTTTTATTCGGTCTATCAACAGACGGGTCGGTCTGCAGAGCACATATTAAATAATCACAATGTAATTTTGCTTCCTGTAGCATTAAGACATGTCCGGCGTGGAATAAGTCAAATGTTGAAGCAGTAATACCAATTTTCATTACCAAAGTCCTAAAGTTCTACCATTACCAATTATAATAAACAAACATGTAGTAATATGTAACAATACCCAAAAAGTTCGGATAATTGCTACCTTAGTGTCATAAGGTTTAGTAGTTTCATCATCAAAAGAACCAATAGCGTATTGCCATGTTTTCCAAAAACTTTTTATCATGTTGTATATTATAACACAAAATCACACTGAAAAACTACTTCCACAGCCACACGTGTTGACTGCATTTGGGTTATCAATCACAAAACTACTGCCCATCAGCTCTTTCTTCCAGTCGACAGTAGCATCTTCTAAATACTGCATAGATATTGCGTCTACTATAAGTCCATCAAACTCCCAATCGTCATCATTAGTGAGTTCATCAAAACAGAAACCGTAGTTAAATCCAGCACAACCACCACCTTCGATAAACAACCGAACTCTGATATTTGGATTGTTCTCTTCGATGATAAGGTCTTGAATCTTCTCTTTTGCTTCTGGTGTTAAATGAATCATTCGATCAGTTTATCTTGAAAATCTCTTTTTTCTTGGTACGTTCGTTCTTTATATAATCGTCTAGGATTGCCACATAATGGACATTGTGGATTGCCACAGTCCATAGCATGATGTTTATTATATCTATGAGGCTCATTGACTTTAAAACCGTGAGCCTCTGCAATGTGTTTTTGTTTTACTATGTGTGTGTCTGTTTTTTGTCTACGACGAGAATGTTGTATTTTTGCGTCTTCATCTGACATATCAATCTCCATAGATTAGGAAGGACTTATTGACATTGCCTTCCACTACCTTCACACGGCGTTCTTATTTTTCCATTGCTGCAAGTGCTTTTTGGAAGCGACCTGCATGTGAGCGTTCGGCTTTGGCCAAAGTCTCAAACCAATCAGCAATTTCATCAAAACCTTCATCACGGGCAGTCTTTGCCATGCCCGGATACATGTCAGTGTATTCATGGGTTTCACCAGAGATTGCAGATTCAAGAGCTTCTTTAACACTCTTTGCCGGCATACCCGTTGCCGGATCACCAGCACCACCATCAATCAAATATTCCATATGACCGTGAGCGTGACCAGTTTCACCTTCAGCAGTGCTACGGAAAAGAGCAGCAATATCAGGTTCGCCAGCAACATCGGCCATATTTGCAAAATACAAATAACGGCGATTGGCCTGGGATTCACCAGCAAATGCCTCTTTCAAACTCAATTCAGTTTTGGTACCTTTTACAGACATAATATACTCCTTAAATTATTTAGTTGTGTTACGCTTTTTAAAAGTGCGTTTCTTTCTATCAATAGGTGCTTCAACCTTTTTTGCAACAGGTGCGGGTGTGGCCACTGCTTTTGGCTTGCGTTTCCGATTATGATGTTGCTTTTTAGGTTGCGATTGTGGGCCTTCTACTGGCCGACTTTCTGGAAAAGGCCACCCATTACTAGGTTGTGTGTTAATCGGTGTTGATTCCGGTCCTAGTGTCGGTGGTTCTAATTTATATGGTGCTTCACTGGTAGGTTCGGGTTTCTTACCTGCACCAAATAATGACAAAAGCCAATTAAACATAGTTTATTCCTCTATTCTTTCAAAGACGATTTTATCGCCTGCATCTTGGTTAAACGAAAAATTTTCATAATTAACTTTAATCATGCCTTTGCGTTCGAGTGCAGTACCGGCAAGGAACATTTTGAAACTTGAAAAATGTTGTTCAAATTCAAATTCATTCTTTATATCAGTACCCTCTGCATGCAAGAGCATTAGAGTTAATAATACCAATTCGTCACAATCATGTCTTTCACTAATCTCTTGAAAGTACTCAAGCTCCGTATCGGTAATTGTTTGCATAAACATACCTACGGAATAGTATGGGTTATCCATAAGTTTGGCAGCAAGTAATTTTGTTGCCTGGGTCCATTCCTTAGATCTAAATACTTCCATTAAATTAATATGATATGTTTGTAACATATTCTCAACCATTTGGTCGTCCATAATATAACCTCTTTTCTTAAAGTTATTTAGTATTTATGCAAAATCAACATTTGCCATAATTTCAGTCATACAGGCAACGATGTTGAGTTCATGATCTGCAACGAATGCATTTTTATATTGGTAATCGGCCAGAATAAGAATAAGTT
>Ga0075460_10000661_pt1 | contig 13171 bp, 13 predicted proteins | sample DEB08_DNA_3_FD_77580 | JGI IMG/M metagenome (GOLD analysis project Ga0075460, IMG submission 77580) | Aqueous microbial communities from the Delaware River and Bay under freshwater to marine salinity gradient to study organic matter... | ecosystem: Environmental > Aquatic > Marine > Coastal ...
TTGAATGGGAAATAGGACAAAACGATCGAGATTCTCTTGGAGCATTGGCTCAATATGTTCTTGGGAGAGGTCGAGGTCAATATTTGAATCCGCTGAAGACTTATCCATGACCATACTTACTCACCTCCCGACGACACGGATTTGTAGTTCATTCGTATAGGGTTTATATTTATTGCACATGTTTAACTTAAATTTCCACTCATTTTATACCCTTGTTTCCTTAATGAAATGGACTACTGAATAATACAATTCAGTTTTGGAAGAGTTTTTTAATACTCTAAAAAAATAACAAATTTGTATGAAAATGATTGATTTCAATCAAATTTTGGTAAGTCGGTATCGATTTACTTCAACAAAAAGTTCAATCGGGGATTTTACTTGACAAATACATGGGCCGGGAACGATTGAATATTCAAATTTCCAAACTTCATGGAGATGCAATACTTCCAACTCAAGGTTCCGAACAGGCCGCAGGCTGGGATTTGTATGCACTTGAAACCACAATCGTGAAGAAAAATGCTACAGTGATGATTCGGACTGGACTTGCTATTGCAATACCATCTGGATGGGAGGGGCAAATTCGATGTCGTTCTTCGCTTGGAAAACGCGGGATGATTCTACCCAACGGCGTTGGAACAATCGATTCAGATTATCGAGGCGAATTAAAAGTTCTAGCATCATACATCGGAGAAGGTGAAGAAATGATGATTGAAAAAGGTGAGAGGGTGGCTCAATTGCTCTTTGCTCCCGTGCCAACGGTTAGGTTTGAGGAGGTTGACCATGATCTCCTGGGTCAAACGAGTCGTGGCAGCGGTGGTTTTGGGTCAACCGGTCAGTTTTGATCAAGGTGGAATCGAAAAATGAGGGTGGTTAATCTCGATGTTCGAAACATCGTCGACTACCACACTACTGATCAATTGATGCGCCAAATGCAAATGGACAGAATCGAACAACATATTGGAGATACATTGCTCGTTCTTGAACATCCAGAAGTCGTAACTATCGGACCAAAAGCAAGAAATGAAGGAAAACGACCTCCTCTCGATTACGCTATATTTGATGTTGATAGAGGAGGAGGATTAACTTGGCATGGACCTGGTCAACTCGTCTTGTACCCAATTTTTTTATGGGATTTTGATAATGAAAACTCAGTTCAAAAAATAATTTACAAGATTGAAGAATGGGTCATTCAAGCTCTCTCACCATTTGAGATTCATGGAACAAGAGACGAACGGATGCAAGGCGTATGGGTTGACGGCCACAAGATCTGTAGTATTGGATTGTCATTTTTGAGATGGGTGAGCCGCCATGGATTTACCATCAATTACAACACACCACCAGGACGTGTTGAAGGTGTCCAAGGATGTGGCTTGGAAGCAAATACGACGACATCATTGCACCAGTTAGGCTACGAGATTGAAAAGGAAGATTTGCTCAACAGTCTCATTGATTCAATGCCAATGTGCATGGATCGAAAAGTCCTCGATAATCTGCCCATGTGAATGAAGCAATTCGAATCGATGACAAAAGTTGTCATGAGGACTGCTCGTGGCTTAGGTTTGGAATTGTTTCCAAGTTGAAAAGAAAAAATTCAATGTTCGGACATGTGTTAACCTCTAAAAAAATGAAATTTGCAAGTCCTCAGCAATCAACCCTCGAAAGAAGAATGCGGAATGTATATTGAAGTCCGAACACAAGAATGAAAAGAGGACAAATGTCAGGTTCAGGATTCACTTTTTTTATTCGAGCAGAACGACCAGAGACTCATCATCTTCAAGTTGGAGTGGAACTTAGTGCTCCATTTACTCAAAATAATCTCTATCTCTCTTTCCCTCGATGGGTGCCAGGTTCGTATTTCCTTCGAGAACCTATTCAACATGTGTTCGATATATCGGTCACAGATGGCCGAGGTGTAGAGTTGAAATTTGAACGAAGAGGAGTAGATTCACTTGTGGTTTTCAATGTAAAAAACAAACAAAAAATCACTGTTTCGTATTCGCTTTTTTGCCTCGAGATGAGCGTACGCTCAAACCACTTCGACCAAACTCATTTACATTTGATGCCCCCATACACTTGGTTTTTACCAACGAAAGGTGTTGACCCTCAAAGAATGGAGGCCACTCATGAAATTCATTATCATCTCCCAAAAGAATGGGAGCCTGCAACACAGTTGGAATTTGTCAAAACCACATCATCAAAAGAACTGAATTCTTGGATTTTCACTGCACCAAACCGAGATGTATTCCTTGATTCGATCATGGAGGCGAATGCAAACAAAACTTTGACACGAAATATCGATGGAAGAAATCACCACTTCAAATTGTGGGATAGTGGAAACTATGGGTTTGATGACCAAATGGTACTACGATTTATCGATGACTGCGAAAAGATTGTGAAAGAATATCACGCCTTGTTTGGTGTTCAACCTTGGGGTGATTATCTCACCGTATTGCATCTAACTCAGACCAACAGGGGTGGATTGGAACATTTGAACTCTCAAACTTCAATGATGCCACGCCAGTCGTTGCTACCTGGTAATGATGAATTATATCGTGACTTGTTGAGTTTGTTTTCTCATGAATATGTTCATCAATGGAACGTCAAACGATTGAGACCAAAATCATTCCACGATTATAATCTTCAAACCGAAGGTCATTCAAATCTGCTATGGTGGTTTGAAGGTTGCACATCTTGGATTGGGGATATGCAATGCATTCGTTCAGGTGCATGGACTGAATCTGATTGGATTGCAGAGTTTGAAAAGAAATTAAAACGCCACTATGAACTCAACGGCCTTGATCATGAATCACTTGAACTCGCAAGTCATGATGCTTGGATACACCTCTATAGAAGCGGCCCTTACTCAAGAGAACGTCAGATTTCTTATTATCTTGAAGGTGAGCTAGCCATTATGTGTATAGACGCCGAACTTCAACGAAGATCAAAGGGAAAATCAACTGTAGGACTGTTACTGAAAACATTATGCGAACGTCACGCGCTTGATTATCCAGAATCAGATCAGCTTGGTATTGATTTGACAGATATTATCCGCACAGTTCAAACGATGGAAGGAGGCTCAGGCATGGGTAAATTTATCCGAAATATTGTCCAAAATACAGGCCCATTACCTCTCGAAAAAGCATTACATTACTTTGGTCGAAAGATTGTTCACAAGGATTTACCCAAAACTGAACATGGTTGGTTAGGTGTAGCGTTAAACCAAAAATGCCATAGTATTGAGATTCAAAGATTTTTGAAAAATTCTCCTCTTCGCAACCATTTGAAAGTTGGAGATGAAATCTTAGCCATTGACTCATTACGATGCCATTCAATGAAATCCGTGGACTCCGCACTGCAAGGTAAAGCAAATTCAGATGTAAGTATTCTTTACGCAACTGAAGGCGTTACAAAAGATATTCGAATTCAAATCCCTTCGCAACCCGCTCAAACTTGGACGATTCAAGGTGGAAAAAATGAGCATTGGATGAGGTATTTGAAATCTCTTCAACCTTGAAGCACTTCGAGTGGAATAAAAATAGGCGGAATATCAAAAGTGAGAGTATGCTTGCTTGTCTTGGGTGGAAATGTTTGATTTGATAGTGACATCTGGACAACCTGCTCTTTCGATATTTCCTTGTATTCACTCGCCGGCCATGTTTCAACACTGATTCTTGGGTCAGTCAAATATTCAACACAAATAGCAGGCAAATCTCGAAGGCGCAATCGCAATCCAACATGATATCGATGATGACCGTCAAGAATTGCTCCGGTCGATTTGTCGACGATGAGAGGTTTTGTGTAGCCCCCCCACTTTTGAGTCATCTGCAACAATGCTTCACAATTTCGTTCCTTGATTTCTTCATGGGGCTTGAGCCATTCGATTGGCACCAATATGACATCCTCGCCATCGTAATCCATGGTTTAGCCGATGACGAAACCGCATAATTCATTTTCTATGGCTGGTGACAGGACAAATAAGGCGAGGGCATCATCATGGCTTGGATTCATGCGGACATCGATGGTGAGCGACTTGATGATATTACACTTCAAGCGGTTCGTTCAATGCCAAGTCGTGTTCGAGAAGTGGTTCAAACCCTGCAAGAACATGGACATGGTGCATGGCTTGTAGGTGGTTGTGTTCGAGACGTATTCACCAATACAAAAACCTCAGATTTCGATGTTGCAACCACAGCAACACCAGATGAAGTAAGCGAACTTTTTGAGAATCAAACCGTCCCCACTGGTATTGAATTTGGTACGCTTACACTCAAAGGAGATGTGCTTGTTGAAGTAACGACTCTCCGAACTGAAGGAGCATATCGGGATGGACGTCATCCTGATGCTGTACAGTGGGGTACATCACTATTACAAGACCTTGAACGAAGAGATTTCACAATGAATGCAATGGCCATTGATGTTGGTTTGGAACGAATCTATGATCCATTTCACGGACGTTTTGATGTACGTCGAGGCATACTAAAAGGCGTGGGCGACCCTCTCCAGCGGTGTAATGAGGATGTCCTCCGTGTCTTAAGGGCGTTCCGATTTCTGTGCCCAGCAAAAGGAATACTCTTTCAACTTGACCAACAATTATCCAATGCAATCCGATTGACAAGTGCAAAAATCAAAGACTTATCCGTTGAGAGAGTTTGGTCAGAATTGAAAAAAATCCTTGACAAAGATAAGAGTATTGCCATCCTTTCTCATATGATTGATTCAGGTGTGTATCAACACATCTTTTCAGAGTCAAAACCACCTTCTCAAAAAACTCTTGATTGCATAGAACCGATGTTTCATCAACTTACAACAATGCAAAAATTTGCAGTGTTGTGTACCAGCGTTGAGCATGCTCAAGTCGAAGCATATCTTCTACACCTCAAATCATCAAATAATGAGAGGAAAGAAGCCTTGCAATTTCATTCTCTCCTCGGTTGTTCCCCCACATCTTCGATTCCATCGTTACGAATCATGCGACATTTTCACCCAAATTGTATGGTGACATTGCTTGAAATTCAATTGGCATTTGCAAGAGAACAACTTCAAATTTATGGTTCAACATTCATTCTTGAGTCAAACGCTGAGCGTGCACTCACAATCGCAACATCATTGACACCTCGTCGAAGTTCTCAAGATTCAGTCTTGACTGGACATGATATTATGACGGCAACGGGAATTCAAGAGGGCATCAAATTGGGTAGACTCAAAGAGTGGATCTTCAAAATTCAAATCGAGAAAGATGTTGATTCGAAAGAACAAATGATGCATGAATTAGCTCAACTCGATTGGAAATATCTCGAAATTAACGATTTTCCACGTTTAGCCATCAATTGTCATCCAAGCACATCATGATTGCTTTGTCGTTCCCTAATATTTTTCAATGTCTTTATACAGCGTATGAACGAGAGTTATGAATAATGTTCCATCCATCAATTTAGAATCTGTCTTCCAACAACAAGTGGAACAAACAAAACAGCGCATCGACTCAATTGCATCTTCAAATCGAATGGCGGGCTTACTTCATCAAAACTTCAAAGACAACATCATGAATGGAACATACGACGCTTCAACACTCATTTACGAAGCCGATGAAAATAAAGATAATATCATTAGCGTTGACGAACTCAACAATCTCATTTTCAAATTGACCAAGGAACATCCTCCGGCTTGGGTAAGTGAGTTACTCTTTCGATTCATGGGGAAGGAACCAAACCAAGGGATTATGCTCACCGAGTATTACGCCTTCCTTTCCACATTAGGGGTAGCACCACCAGACTCGTTTTTGAAGAAAGATGAATCTCCCGAGGAAAATATCGAAGTTGCACCCGAGCCTGAAATCCATCTTGATGTTTCAACCCATGAAGATGGAAATTTGATTAAGATTGTATTGTTAAAGCCACCATATCAAAAAGATGCTTGGATTGGCTTTTTTGAGATAGGTTCTAATAAACCATTCAACGATTCTCAATATTTCTTTTCAGATCTCGCTTCCGAAGGAAAGGTGGAACTTTTTGTGGAAAATATCTATCCAAATGGAATCTACTTGGTCCAATTGTTCGAAGATGACTCGGAAAATCCTTCTGTTCGAGATTCAGTTTCGGTTCAACTCGAACGAACTGAAAAGATAGAAGAATATGTTGATGAAGATGCACAAGATAATGCTGATGAGGAACTGCTTGTTGAAATTGAGGAAGATGTCGTTGAATACAACGTATCGAATCTTAATGATTTTTTAATGGATTTAGAACGATGTAGGTTATCGCGTGATTATGCAGAAAAAATCCACCAAACCAATGCACAGTTTTCTATCCAATTCACACCGATGAGTCGCCAAACGACATTACTTTCAGAGAAAGGATACAAAGGAGGCACAAGTTTCATTGGAACTGAAGACCATGGCCTTCATGAAATTGAAATTCAATTTCCAATTGGAGAAGAGTTTGCAGTTATGCTCAATAAGAGTCTCTCGGTCACATGCACTCCAATTTCTTGGTCACTCGCAAGGCATCGGTTAATTCTCAAAAAGATTTGATTATCCGCTGATGGCACGGCTAATGACAATACGTTGAACTTCTTGAGTACCTTCGTATATTTGTGTAATCTTTGCGTCTCTAAAGAAACGTTCAACTGGGAATTCCTTGGTATATCCATACCCACCGAGCACTTGGATTGCACGTTCTGATACCCACATTGCAGTATCACCAGCAAATAATTTTGCCATGCTTGCTTCCTTTGAATGACGGGGGCCGTCCTCTTCGTAATGTTGTTGCTTTGTCCAGGCTGCTTTGTAAACAAGTTGTCGTGCCGCCTCGATTCTGGTGGCCATATCTGCAAGATAGGCCATGATCATCTGATGATGGCCAATTGGCTTTCCAAATGCTTCTCTTTCCTTGGAATACTGTAAGGCTGCTTCGTAAGCACCTTGACTAATTCCAAGGGCTTGGGCAGCTATGCCAATTCGACTGTTATCGAGTGCATTCATGGCGATGGGGAATCCGTTACCAGAGCCTTTGAGTACATTTTCAACCGGAACTTTGCAATTCTGAAGGACGAGAGTGCATGTATCTGATGAACGAATGCCAAGTTTATCCTCTTTCTTTCCAACGCTAAATCCATCAAATGATGCTTCGACGATGAATGCTGTTGTGCCGCCGTGCTTCTTAACACCATAATCTGGATGACCTACATCTTTTGCAAAAAGGACGAGAATTTCAGCCTGAGCACCGTTGGTTACCCACATTTTTTCACCATTCAACACATAATGCGTTCCATCATCGGATAACTGTGCCTTACAAGTCATAGCAGCAGCATCGGTACCTGCACCAGCCTCTGATAGTGAGTAAGCACCTACTTCGCCTGCAGCAAGTCGTGGGAGATACTTTGATTTCTGTTCATCGTCACCATGTAGAGCAATCGTCATGGAGCATAAGCCCACGTGAACACAATACATCACTGCAAATGAAGGATCTACCCTCGCAAGTTCTTCGACTATAATTGCTTCTGAAACATCATCGATTGGCATACCGCCATATTCTTCTGGAATCGTGATGCCTTGCAGGCCAAGTTCAAGAAATGCTTGCCATTCGTTTGACGGTGGAATCTGATTAGCGTCACGCTCCTCAATCGTCTGAACGAGAACGCTTTCTGCGAAGTCCCGCACCATCTTACGAATCATTTGCTGTTCATCGGTTTCTCCATAATTCAAAGGCTCACCGTTCAATTCCATACAGCGGTGTTTCTTAACCCGTTTGATTGAATACAACGGACCTATCAAACTCATTGTTCATATACCACCTGTTATACGGCGGTGCAGATGCCTTATGGACGAAGATTTTGAATATGTTGAATTCCAAGTTGCACACAACAGAAAATACTCCCTCGATCACCTTTGGTACCAAGATAAAGATGACAAATTGATGATTGGTGTGAGCGAGTTTCTTGCTTTTGATGCTGGTGAAGTGCTCCGAGTCATCTTACCACAAGCAGAAACAGAAGTTGATGAAGGCGACGACCTCTTTTCAATCTGGACCGCAGAAGAAAAAATATCATTTCCATCGCCTTTTTCTGGAGTGATTCGAGAAGTGAACGGCGAAGTCGAAATCAATCCTGATTTGGTCAATGACTCGGCTTACGACCATGGATGGATTATCGTCTTGGAGCCTCATTCTATTGACATGGAGCAACTTCTTGACCCCGATGAGTATGTTGACCACATTTCCGAGTTATAGGGAAGGCTCAAACCCGAAATGCTTCTCGGTTGTGTATGGCCGAAGGAAATCTCTCATTTCTGAGGCAGAGTTTACTTGATGCCCCAATTATTTGGAAAGAAGGTTATCCCTATTTCGTTCATCCAATCACCGACGGTGTGCCAAGGCTACCTGCTGAAGTCCTATCTGAAATTATCGATGAGGTTCAAACCCGTGCGGATTGGTCAAACATCGATCTGCTACTCGGGATTGAAGCTATGGGTTTGCCGCTTACAGCTCCACTCAGCATGGCAACCAATTTGCCTTTTGCCGTCATTCGAAAGAGGCCATATGGAATGGAGGGGGAAATTCAAATTGAACAACAAACTGGTTATTCAAAGGCATCATTATTCATCAATGATGTATATCCAGGGGAAAAAATCGCTATCTTCGACGATGTTATTTCGACGGGCGGTACTCTTTTTGCAATCATTGATGGACTCTTGAAGGCCGATGTGATTGTGAGTGATGTTCTTACCGTGGTCGAAAAAGGAAATGGCATGAAAATGCTCCAAGAAAAATATCCCCAAATCCGATTTCAATCGCTTCTCCAAGTGGAAATGATCGACGGACAAGTGCACATTGTCAACTGAGGTATTTGGTATGGACATGGAAAGGCATGACTTTCAACTCAAAGACTTGATTGAAAAAATCCAATCAAACGACCATCGACTTGTAGCCCTTCAAGTACCTGAAGGTTTGAAAATGCAAGCCCTTGAAATGATGGATGCAATTGAGAGTGAAACAAGTGCAAAAATTGTGTTGGCAGCAGACCCTTGTTACGGTGCATGCGATTTGGTTCATGATAAAATGAAATTGATGGGTGTCGAACTCGTTGCCCATATGGGTCATTCACAAATGAATATCGATTCAGGTATGCCGACACAATTCATCAATGTCACATACGATGGAGACCCCGAGTTAACACCAGTGCTCCCCCTTCTTGAGCAGCATAGGGCGATGGCACAACAGCGCCTCCAACAACAATCAAAACAAGTTTCACTCAGCGATGAAGAAGCACAAGAACGCTTTATGGATGCTGTTGGTCGATTAGCCCCGTTGACCGATACGAAACTTGGCCTTGTGGGTTCGATTCAGCACCTCCATCTTCTCCCTGATTTTGTTGAGCGTCTTGAGAAAGTCGGGTACGATGTCACCATCCCAATCGGAGGGGCTCGACTATCATTTCCAGGTCAAGTTTTAGGATGTAACTACAGCGGAGATGATGCTTCTATAGGGCATTATCTGTTTTTAGGCTCTGGTGATTTTCACCCCATTGGTTTGGTTCTTCACACAGGCAAACCCCTTGCAATGCTCGACCCGTACACGGGCGACGCCGAGGAAATGTCGCTTGAACGCATCGAACGAATTCTTCGACAGCGATTTGGACTCATAATGTCGTGTCAAGAAGCACATTCATTTGGTATACTGATTGGTGAAAAACCTGGCCAAATGAGAAGAACACTTGCTCTTCGAATGAAAAAATTGCTCGAACAATACGGAAAAAAGGGATATCTCCTGGCTTTGGAACACATAGGGCCCGACCTCATTGACTTCTATCCTGTGGATGCATTTGTCAATACTGCGTGTCCACGTATTGCAATTGACGATGCTGTTCGATATCGGAAACCACTCATCACACCGTTTGAACTTGAAGTAGCCCTCGGAGAAAAACAATGGGAACACGGATATCAATTCGATGAAATTCCATGAATGAATGGGTCTCTTTCTTTGCCTTTGTATGCGCATCTTTTAGAACGGTTGCCATGAGTATGGAATGAGATGACAGATTATCTTGACCACATCGGTACAGGAATCATACTCGACAATGCGGATGCGTTCAACTTTGACTTCGTGCCACCTGCTTTGGTAGGCAGGGAACAACTTCAACGTGAACTCGCTTCGAAATTTATCACGATTGCTCAACCTGAAGGTAGTGGAAGAGTCGTCCTCACAGGGCCGGTTGGAAGTGGAAAAACGGTTCTCATTCGTCGGTTTTGTGAAGATGTACAGCGGAAATTTGCAGGCCAGCGACCGATTCGTAGTGCTCATATTAACTGCCGAAATGCTTCGACCAGCATGCAAGTTGTTCAGAGAATCGTTCACACATTGGACCCAGGACACCCCGACCGAGGATTATCGATTGGTGAACTCCTCAACAGCATCCGAAAATTGCTTGATCGAACCTCATCGCACCTCATTGTCGTCCTCGATGAAGTTGACCATGTACTTCGTCGCTCTGGCGATGAATTGCTGTATCACTTACTTCGTATCGATGAAGATCAACGAAGAAACGGTTCTGTGTCGCTTATCTTGATCAGTCAAGAACAGGTACTCGACTTTCTTGAGCCTGCTGTTATTTCTCGCTTGGGTCAATCCAACCACATTCGTGTGGCGCCATACACCGTTGACGAGCTTGAAGAAATCGCATTGCAACGCGCTGAAATTGGTCTTGTCGAAGGAACCTGGGATTTTGACGTCATCCGTCTCATCGCCGAAAAGGCTGGACCGAGTGGCGATGCTCGTCGTGTCATTGAATACCTGAATGCTGCGGTTGAACGATGTGAATTTCGACAGGACGGAGTCACTCCTCCATATTTGACAATCCAAGATGTGCATGATTCTTCTGAATTTATTGCTTACAATGTATCGACAAAAATGGACCACGTCGATGACCTCAGTGGTCATGCAATGATGACACTGCTCGCTATATGTCGACGATTAAAGAAATCCCCCACGATGACTATGGGCGATGTTTCAAGTCTGTATCATCTCATCTGTGAAGAATATGAACAGAAACCGAAAAGTCATACGACGATGTGGAAGTATGTGAAGCACCTTGAACATACACAAATCGTTGTGTCAACGATTTCAACCGTCGAAGATGGGCGTGGAAGAACCACACACCTTACGATGCCCCACTTCCTTCCGGCTGATATTGCATCACGACTTGAAATGCTCATTCCTAAGCGATTGCGGTAGGGAACTCACCTTGACACGTGCGGAGGGGCTAAATACGGGTCGTTAGTCGGCAAAACCTGTAAGGTGAGTGTATGGCACGAGGAGTAAGTGGGGAATTCATTGCAGTCGTCAATGATACCGACCCAAAAAATGACGGGAAATCGTACTCTGCAAAGATTTCTGGCAACAACCATGCCCAAGTTCTCGGAAAGAGAATTGGTGATATCGTCGATGGACTATTCGTTACCACCGAAGGTGAACAAAACCTTGGCGGGTACAAACTCGAAATTACCGGTGGTTCAGATAAGACAGGAACACCAATGCGAAGAGACCTTGATGGAGGCTCACGTCAATCTATTCTCGTTACTCGTTCAACAGGATTCAAAGGTATCAAGAAGAATATCAAGAAGAAAAAAGGTGGCGGAATGGAAATTCGAACGAAGCCAGAAGGAATGCGAAAGCGTAGAACATTTAGAGGAAACACAGTCACTCAAGACACACGCCAAATCAATTTGAAAGTTGTCGAGCACGGGAAGAAAAAGCTCGAAGAAATCTTCAACCAATCTGCACCTGAAGGGGAAAATCAGTGAAACCGAGAGGTTCATCGAGGAGCGTAGAGGGGTATGTCCAGATCGCTTCCAACCCAACCCATCGTCAACATCGGCTTAGTTGGACATGTTGACCACGGCAAAACAACGCTGACTCAGGCTTTATCGGGCGTGTGGACTGACACACACTCCGAAGAACGAAAACGTGGAATCTCGATTAAGTTAGGATATGCGGACACAGCATTCTATCAAACCAAAGAAGGTGAATATTATCCCACTGGTCGCCGACCTGATGGTTCCGAGGATGTTGAATCCGAATTGAAGCGTGTTGTCTCATTCGTTGACGCACCGGGGCACGAGACATTGATGGCTATCATGATTACAGGTGCTTCAATTATGGATGGTGCTTTATTGATGGTGGCTGCAAATGAACAGTGTCCACAACCCCAAACGCGTGAACATCTCATGGCTTTGGAAATTGCAGGTATCGAAAACATCGTTGTCGTCCAAAACAAAATCGACCTTGTAACCAAAGAGCGTGCTTTGGAATCGTACCGCGAAATCAAGGAATTCCTCAAAGGCACAATCGCCGAAAAAGCCCCAGTTATCCCAGTTTCAGCACATCATGATGTAAATTTAGATGTCCTCATTCATGCGATTGAAACCTATATTCCAACACCAAACAAGAACCTCAAAGAACGACCTCTAATGTACGTTGCTCGTTCATTTGACATCAATCGACCGGGAACAAGACCAAGCAAACTCAAGGGTGGCGTCATCGGTGGAAGTATTGTTGAAGGTCAGTTCAAAGTAGGGGATGAAATTGTTATTGGACCTGGTAAAAAAATCGAGAAGGGCAATAAATCAACTTGGGAGCCAATTCCTGCCGTTATTTCTTCACTTCAAGGCGGAGGTAACAGCCTTGAAACAATGCATGCAGGTGGGTTATGTGGTATGGCTACACTTCTTGACCCAGCCATCACAACTGCAGATAATCTCTCTGGCCAAGTCGTTGCGAGAAAGGATGAACTACCTCCACTCCATTCTACAGTGAAGATTCAAATTCATTTGATGGACAAAATGGTTTCAGGAAACGAAGGTTCTGCAGAGGTGGTGCAGCCACTACGAAACAATGAGATGTTGATGCTCAATGTCGCAACTGCAACTTCGGTTGGCGTCACGCGAAATGTTGAGAAAGGAACGACATTACTAGAATTGCGCCTTCCTATATGTGCCGATGTTGGCCAACGTGTTTCCTTGTCTCGACGCGTAGGTTCGCGATGGAGATTAATAGGATATGGTACAATCCTATGATGTAGATCGGTGACCCACGTGCAATCACTTCTCATTGACGCTTGTGGATGGGTCGCTTGTCGAAATTCTGGAATCAACATCGACCATGAGGCTCAGCGATTTCTT
>Ga0075460_10000671_pt1 | contig 13115 bp, 16 predicted proteins | sample DEB08_DNA_3_FD_77580 | JGI IMG/M metagenome (GOLD analysis project Ga0075460, IMG submission 77580) | Aqueous microbial communities from the Delaware River and Bay under freshwater to marine salinity gradient to study organic matter... | ecosystem: Environmental > Aquatic > Marine > Coastal ...
TCGCCACGGGAGCAGGAAAGACCATCATCACGGCAACATTATGTAAACTGGTTGAAAACTATGGAAGGACATTGACAATTGTTCCAAACAAAAGTCTCGTCACGCAGACAGAGGACGATTTTATTACGTGTAATCTCGACGTGGGAGTTTATTATGGTGACAGGAAAGAGTTGGGTCGACAGAACACGATCGCCACATGGCAGTCGTTGAATGTGTTAGAGAAAAAAAGCAAGGACGAGGATTCGGAGGCATTCGCAGAAGCGATAAAGAACATCAACACAGTGATTGTTGATGAGGTGCACATGGCCAAAGCCGACGTACTAAAAAGAATGTTGACCGGACCATTTGCCCACTGTGGCATACGTTGGGGACTGACGGGGACTGTGCCCAAAGCAAATTTTGAATTCTACGGATTGCGATGTTCCATCGGGGAAGTGACCAACCGTATCGCCGCAAAAGAACTACAGGACAAAGGTGTACTGGCACAGTGTGATGTCAACATTCTGCAGACACAGGATCATCCAGCATTTAAAAACTATCAAGAAGAATTAAAATGGTTGACCACAGACGAGACCAGAATGGAATGGATCGCAGGAACCATTAAAAGCATAGCAACATCAGGCAACACACTGATACTTGTGGATAGGATATCCGCTGGAGAGATTTTAGAAAAGAAACTAAAGGATTCAACATTCATTTCAGGATCAACCAAAAACACAGACCGAAAGGAGCACTACGATGAAGTATCTACTGCAACAAATAAGATTATTATTGCCACATATGGAGTGGCCTCTGTGGGCATTAATATTCCTCGTATTTTTAATCTTGTTCTCATAGAACCCGGCAAGTCATTTGTGCGAGTGATTCAATCTATAGGACGTGGTATTAGGAAGGCCGAGGATAAAGATAGCGTACAGATATGGGACATTACCAGCAGTTGCAAGTTTGCAAAAAGACACTTAACAGAAAGAAAAAAGTTTTACAAAGAGGCCAATTATCCGTATAATATAGAGAAGATAGAATATGAAAATCCTTACACTAGAAAATAGAACTTATACATTAGAGAAGATCCCTGAATATGTCGATGACAATTTGCGTTTTGCAGTTCTAGATAATTCCAATCCTACCGATCCAGATTATTTTTTCATACCATTGATATTCCTAGAATCTTTCAATGCACCAGCGGCAGTATTGCAAATTGGTCCATATAAACTCTCTATGCCTTTGGACTGGAAGATGGTTATAGGAGAAGCAGAACAGGGAGAGTTACACGTATTACCTATAACTAGTTTGAACGATCGAGGCTTTGAGGCATTCACATTTAATCCGTTGCTTGGATCTAAACCCGAATTTTTCGAAGTCGACATCATAGACATATATCAAGAAGTCAAATGGTATTTTCCAAAGATCAAATCGGGGCAAATACTTGCGATACCTTTACAAAATGGCAAGAACCCAAAGTGTGCTTACTTTGTTAAAGATATTTCAAAGCAATGCGAAAACTTGGATTATGGCTCAGTATGGTAAGAAAAAATCAAATTAAGATTAAAAAACCTGTTATAAAAATAGGTAGAGATTCTATACTAATGGACCAACAGTGGCTAGAGCATACTAAACAACACCTCGACGAAATACATTCACAGATGCCTATTAAAAATGTTCTAGACAAAAAAGATCATATTATAGTAGAATTTTTAAATGAAAAAACAGCAACAATGTTTAGATTGAAATATGGGCACCTCACAAAATAAAAAATTTTTTGAACTTCGCAACGGAATGAAGGCTATCGATTTCCGCAATAAAGATTATTATGATAGGATCGATGACAAGGAGAGAAGTTTATATTCTCCATATATGATCATGAGATATGCAAGTTCTGTATCCGGGGATCGTTTTTATCAAGAGCATTATGTAGAAATGGTTAACGAGTGCGTGAACAAACATCTGTTTACTTTGTCCGGCAAACATAAAAAATTGTGTTGGATGCTGACTGCTATGTGCGGCTCACTTAAACAACAATTCCATCCATGGGTAAAACCAATGAAGAAGACCGCCAACAAAAGTATGCAACAACTATTAGATATCTTTCCGTCAATGAAGGAATCGGATGTTGAAACCCTCGATAAGATAATCACAGACGGAGAACTGGAAGAACTGTTAGAGGCACATGGACAACAATCTTAATACCTGTACCTATTGTGGCAAGAGTTTTCAGAAAGAAAGAACTCTCCAGGTTCATGTGTGTGAACCAAAACGGCGTCATCTTCAAAAAAATGAAAAATGGGTGCAGAACGGTTTTATGGTATTCCAAAGATTTTACGAGATACATCAGAACAATACAAAAACCAAAACATACGATCAATTTTGTCAAAGTTCGTACTACAACGCATTTGTCAAATTTGGTAGATATATGATGTATATAAATCCAATATATCCGGAAAAGTATATAGACTATGTGATATTATCAAAGATAAAACTAGACCATTGGGCTCGAGATGACCTTTACGAAATTTATCTCGTAGACACTCTCAAAACGGAACCCGTTGAAGCGGCCTTGCGTAGAAGTATACAGACCATGATGGACTGGGCAGAAGAACAAAATGTGCAATGGGCGGATTATTTTCGATTAGTTAACACTCCGAGAGCCGTACAACATATACAGGCAGGTAAAATATCTCCGTGGTTAGTACTTGGTTGTAAAGCAGGTAAAACCATGTTAACATCCTTTACGGACGAACAATTACAAATGATACAAAAATTTATAGATCCAAATTTTTGGAATAACAAATTCAAAAATTATCCAGCAGATGTTCTGTTCGTGCAGGAGACAGCCAGGGAGGCAAAAATTGTCTGACAAAACATACATCGACGACACGATAAACTTTGAAATGGGGGATAGTTTGATAGTAATTTCAAAAGAAGGTAAAATTAGAAAATTAATTTTGCCCGAGATAAAAGACGGATTAGAAAAAAATAAAGGTACGGAAAAAATGATCGAGATATTAGAATTGTTTGATAAAGACGCTTCATTAAAAGTGTTTGAACATTTTGACAGGAGAAAATTAAATTAAAAATGCCAGATGTAGATATAGATTTTTTCGATAGAGACAAGGCTCTCAAGTTGTTTAAGCACACCCCGGCGTCGATAATAAAAAACGAATCGGCAGAAAAACACAAAACCGGAGTTTATTTTCATGACGTTCCTACTGATATTGTCAACGGATTTTCGAGCCTGGACCATAAAGAGGCCGAGGAGAGAGGATATTTTAAGATCGATTGTTTGAACGTTAACTTATATAAAGATGTCAAATCAGAAGAGCATTTAGTAAAATTAATGATAGAAGAACCCGACTGGAACATGCTTAAAGACAAATCGACAGTTGACAAATTATTCCATCTAAACGGTCATTACGATATAGTCAAAGAACTAGAGCCTAAAAACATAGAACAACTTGCGGCGGTGTTGGCCATTATAAGACCGGCCAAAAGAGGATTGATGTATAAAGATTGGCAGACCATACTAAAGGAGGTCTGGGTCCGACCAAATGACGGTTCATATTTCTTTAAGAAATCTCATGCCGTTGCATATGCACAAGCAATAGTGGTTCAAATGAACTTGATAAAAAATGAAAGACAATAAAGATTATTTTCTAAGAAACATAAATTTCCATTCTGGGTTCGGCGTGGATCTTCCCATGATTAACTATGCACCCAGGAACATTTTTTACAAAAACTGCCTGGCAGGCGTCGAAGGCAAAACCGTGTTGGACGTTGGCAGTGGCACAGGAATCTTATCTGTCATGGCCGTCGACTCGGGGGCCAAGCAAGTATATGCATTTGAAATAGACAAGAAAAATTACGAACTATCAAAACATCTAGTGGAGGAAGCAGGACTGTCTGACAAGATAAAAATATTCCATAATGATTTTTTAGAATGCGACGGTGCTTTGATGAACTCGGAACCCATAGATGTTTTCATGAGTGAGACGTTTTCCAACGATCTCTTCATACAAAACTTTTCCTACATATCGGATCATGTCTATAAAAAATTTAATTTGAGCGATCAGTTCATTTCGATTCCCCAGAGTATAGAATTAAATGTTAGTATAGTGGAGGGCAAGTATGAAGAAGGAGAGTTTCGTCCGGGTGTAGAAATTAATGAGAAATACAGAAATGCGGTCAATCGTGCCATACAAAATTATAGAGACTCATATATCCCTATTGGACAAAAAGGTTATGCCACAGAGGTCAACACAGATCAAGACATAAACTTACACGGCTCGAGAATAATTCAAGACCCGGTAATATATACGACCCCTGTAAATGTAGGAACATTTGATGTCAACGGAAATCTACAATCGCAAATAAATGCTTTTGAAAAAATAATAGAACTATCGACCGTGAATTATATAGAGCCTAAATTGAAAATAGACTGGTTGTTGGAATTTATGGGAAATAAATTTCCTCTCACTCCTACTACCTCCAGCGTCTGGAATATGTGCTGTTACACCTTTGATAAAAATAAAAAGTGGAAATTCAAAGTTAGATTCAATTCTTGGAAAAATAATCTAGTAATTTCGCAGATAGATTAGTTTGATGGCCTTCGCATTAGTTGTATCGTCTTACGCTTAACCCTTTTTTTAGAAATCTCATAGAGTTTGACCACGTGACCGTGTACTATTTCTATATCCTTGGTAGAGAGAGTCACCAATGTGGGACGAAAGTAAGCAAAATCTTTTTTCAAAAATATGTTGATTGGTATTTTTCTATTTGATTCCCACCACCATGTTTCGCCTAGTTTTAAAAATTTCATCTTGTCTTGAGGCATCATAATTCTACCATAGTCGTAAAAACTAGTGACCTGTGTGTCTTGATTTTGTACAATACCCACAAATTCTAACGATCCTTTGCGTATAAGGGTTAAAAATGGAAATTTTTCCTTTAATGTTTCAAAAATCTTGTTCATGCTCTATCTATAAATACTGTTAAATATGTACTATGCAAACAGTATCAAGGTATTTACTATTAAACGAGATAATCGTTTACCAAAATGGATTTCATGGGAGGAACTCAAAAGTGTACGATAGACGTCTAAAAATATACAGGGGGGTTCGAAATCCTATAACATTCACGTTTAAAAATGAGGATCAAAAGAAACAGATTATAGCAAATAAAACCTATCAATTCAATATTATCGACACCGAAAGTAAAAAAGCAGTATTAACACGTTATCTAACGGTGCTAGATGATGGTAGCACAATAAACACCAGAGGCACAGCAAGAGTTGAAATAACAGATGGTGATTTATTGGATTTGGACAATAAATTTTATGAATATTCCATCAACGAAATTAAAACAGACGGCAGTACTTTGGTAACATATGCGGATACAAGTTATGTAAGTTCGGGCACTATCGAATTACTCGATGGTGCTTATCCTCAGTTTCAACCAAGCCAGGTCATTACAAATTTTCCAGTGACGACCGGACCACTGTCAAAAACTTCCGGAGCCATCAATGCATATCCTGGAAAAAATAATAATTCTGCTCTTCACACAGCGGCCATTTACACAACCAATTTTTCCGGTCAGGTGGACATACAGGGAACCATGGTAACCACTTCACCGGTAGATGCAGATTATTTCACACTTGCAAATGTAACTGTTTCGTCATCATCAAAAGTAACTTACCAAAATTTTAATGGTGTGTACCAATCCGTGAGATTTAGTTATTCTAACGCCACTGGTAATACGGGCACCGTTGACAAAATCCTATATAGACATTAAAATAGTTTAATGAATCTGATACAGAGCACAATTCTGAATTCGTTGCCTGCTGGCAAGAAAAAAACCCCAAGTGGATGGTTATCTTTCAATGCTCCTTGCTGTACTTACAACGGCGAAAACATCGATAAAAGAAAGCGAGGGGGAGTAATGATAACTCCCGACGGTGCATTATCGTATCATTGTTTTAATTGTGGATACAAGGCAAACTACACCATTGGAAGAAAATTAAATTTCAAGATGAAGCAATTTATGAGTTGGTTAGGAATGACCGAAGAAACAATTCGTAAACTTGTTATCGAGGCCATGCGATATGAAGAAAATGAGGAAGAAAATAAAATTGAAAAGAAAAAATTTATAACCTTTAAAACTACCAAACTTCCAAAAAACTCTTACAAACTTTCGTCGTGGCTTGAAAAATATATTGCACACGACCTCACACAAACTCAATACGAAAAGATAGATCAACTACTAAACTATCTCAAGAAACGAGGCATAGGTGCAGACTGGTACGACTTTTATTATTCACCGGATCAAACCGGAGACTTCCATAGGAGGGTGTTGATACCGTTCTATTGGAGGGGAGATATAGTGGGTCATACAGGACGGCTGTTTGACACACGCAATAAGGAAGTGAAATATTGGACAGAAACACAACCAGGGTATGTGTTCAATATGGATGCACAAGATTGGTCAAGAAAATTCGTGATAGTCACGGAAGGACCGTTTGATGCAATTACCATATCCGGAGTGAGCATATTAGGATCAGAGATAAATGATACACAACGAGAACTGATAAATGGGTTAGGACGACAGGTAATTGTTGTCCCAGACAGAGATGCACCCGGACAAAAACTAATTGATCAAGCAATAGAGTTTGGGTGGAGCGTGGCTTTTCCAGAGTGGGAAAAAGGTGTTGATGATGTAGCGGAGGCTGTGTTACAATATGGAAGGATTTTTGTTTTACAAAGTATTGTAAAAAGTGCAGAGTCTAATAAATTAAAAATCGATTTGAAGAGAAAAATGTATGGCTGATTATACCTTTGATGTACAAAAATTATATCTAGAAATGTTTTTGGCGGATGCCGAGTCGTTTGCTAGAGCACAAAATATTTTCGAACCAAATAGTTTTGATAGAAAACTACAACCAATTGCAAAGTTTATAAAAGATTATTCCGAAGAATATAAACTTATGCCAGAGGTTGAGCAAGTTAATGCCAAGCACGATATCAAATTAAAATCTGCAAAAGATCTAGACCCATCCCATTTCAGTTGGTTATTAGACGAGTTTGAAACTTTTTCAAGACATAAAGCAATGGAGAAGGCAATACTTGAATCGGCCGATCTTTTAGAAAAAGGTGATTACAATCCTGTTGAAGATAAAATTAAGGCGGCAGTGAGTATCAGTTTAACCAAAGACCTAGGAACAGATTATTTCGAAGATCCAAAAGCAAGACTAGAAAAATTAAAAAACTCCAACGGACAAGTCAGCACAGGATGGGCAAGTGTTGACAAAAAGTTATACGGTGGATTCAATCGAGGAGAACTAAACATCTTTGCGGGTGGATCGGGAGCGGGTAAAAGTTTATTCCTGCAGAACCTTGCAGTGAATTGGGCGACCGCTGGCTTGAACTGTGCTTACATATCATTTGAGTTAAGCGAGTCCTTGTGTGCCATGAGATTGGATTCTATGTTGGCAAACATTCCCACAAGGCAAATAATGAAAGACCTTGCTTCTGTTGAGATGAAGGTCAAAATGATGTCAAAGAAATCAGGTGGAATGCAAATTAAGTATCTACCAAGCGGTAGTAATGTCAACGATATCAAAGCATACATTAAAGAATTACAAATCAAACAGAAGAAAAAAATTGACTGTATATTAATCGACTATTTAGATCTTATGATGCCAAAATCTAAAAAAGTTAGTCCGGCGGATTTGTTTATTAAAGACAAATATGTTTCGGAAGAATTACGAAATTTTGCTACAGAATCACAAATGATCATGGTAACAGCATCGCAATTAAACAGAGCATCTGTCGAAGAAATCGAGTTTGATCATTCGCATATTGCGGGTGGATTGTCTAAAGTACAAACGGCAGATAATGTTATTGGTATTTTTACCAGTAGAGCAATGAAAGAACGTGGCAGATATCAAATACAGTTTATGAAAACTAGAAGTTCTAGTGGTGTAGGACAAAAGGTAGACTTGGAATTTGATGTTGACACATTGAGAATTAGAAATTTAGAGGAAGAAACAGGCAACGATTATCAAACAAGAAAACAAAATACCACAATGTTTGATAATTTAAAAACAAAAAGCAAAATATCACCCGCAGAACAAAAAACAGATGCTAGAGGAGATTTGGATATTGATCCACGTAAAGGTGACGACATAGCCAAAGTCAATGCAACTGTTGAAGGAAGCAAGTTGAGACAACTGCTTAACGAGTTACATTCTGATGAAGAGCAATGATGTAATTTATGTAAATGGTGATAGTTGGTGTGATAACAGATTTTTTAAAGAATGTTTGTTTGATAACTTCCAAAACAATCTTGTTGTAAATTCCGCGGTCGCGGGAAATTGGAATCAACAAATAAACAGACAGACGGTTAAAGATATAGACCGTCTATCCCAACAGCATGATACCATTCACTGTTTTATTTTTTATAGCGAATGTTTACGAGGCAATGAGGAATGGAAAGTATTAAAAAATATAAAAAAACAAGAACGTATAGATTGCGGTATTAATTTTTTATTAGAGAAATTGCTCGAAGTATATCATTACAGCCTGATATCAAAAATAAATCACAAATGTAAATTATCAATTTCCACAGCATTTATCGATAAGTGTTCTCTATCAAACATGAGTTCGATGCTCGACATGATAACCAACAGAGAGCATCAAAGTAAATGTTTTTCATTAAGCAGTTATCTAAAAAATAAAGAGTATTTTAAAAATAATTTTAGTGAAGATGATAATCTCCAATTCATGGATTCTATACTCAACAGGTGCAAAGACATAGAACAAATACCAAATATTAAAAATTATCATCCAAACGACACAAAGACATACGAAAATGTTATTGCGGAAATAAAATTAAGAACTGCGTAAGCGTAAAATTTAAAAACAAGCGAAGCGTAAAATTGCGTAAGATTTCTTGAGGTCTATGCGATTTGTTATGTGATAAATAACATAGCATATTATATCGACAAAAAATTCTTCCTACCATAACCAAAAAAAATCTAATATTAGATCTATCTTTCTGGTTGTATTAGGAATACAACTTGTAATATAATAGGCGAATTGTGCATATGCACATACTAACAGGAGACAAAAAACATGAAGATAAACAAGAAAAAAACCATCATTGGTCTAGTGATAGTTGCCTTGATAGCGGTTGCGGTAGCACTGTTGTCACCGGCGAAACAAGCCAAGGCCTCGGAAATGAAAGTGTATGGTTCACTGAACTACATGGTTTCAAACAACGAGAACTCTTCGGGAGTGGCAACAGCAAAAGCGGAGAACAACGGTTCCAGCATTGGTGTTGACTTTTCGAGCAACATCGCGGAAGGCATCGACGGCTTCGCCAAGTTAGAAGTGGACATCGACGCGGATGACTCTGGTTCATCACCATTTGATTCAAAACTAGCATACGCTGGTATTGACATGGGCAACGCGGGTGTGCTATCAGCAGGAAGACAGAACTCTGTGTTCAAGGGTGCTGTCACATCTAAGACAGATGTATTCCCAGAATACGGCGCCAGCGCCGCACAGGTACTGTTCAGCAGGGACTCACACACAGTGATCTACTCTAACAGCATCGGCGCGATCCAGATCGACAACTTGGTAAAAGTTGACGGTTCAACTGGTAAATCAGGTGTTGACGTGTACGAGACAGCGGCCTCTATGGACGTCAGCGACAACCTAAACGTGGGTATCGCTTACACGGATGACAAAGTGAACAACATCGAGTACAAGGGTGTTGGTGCATCATTTGACATCACAGATGCCACAACAATTGGTTATAACCACACAATCAAGACAGTGGAATCAACCAACCTTGACACCAAAGCCAACGAGTACGTTGCTTCACACCAAGTGGGAGACACAACGTTCTCAGTGGGTTATGGTAAAGTCAAGAGCGGAACCGCCTACACAACAGTTGGAGCAGAGAAGAAATTCGGCGACAACTTCAGCATGTACGCTGGTTATCAAATGACTGATGTTGTATCAGGCACAGATACCAACGACATGGCGGCTGGAATCAAGTTTAAATTCTAGTCGATACGCATTTCCAAACATGAGGGTGGTATGTTATTTCACCACCCTTATGGCCATCTCATGATAACTACTAAACAAATGGCGCAGAAAAACCCCGTTTGTACCTATAATCCTCACAGTCCACTCACAAAATACCTATTAAAGATGCATACCATATTGCCCGAGGCACATGGTAAAAAAGTTTCCAAGAGAAAAAAGAACTTGAAAAAATCCTAAGTACAATGTAGTATATAGGCATACTACATGAACAGCACAAAAACAGAAACACCGGTGGACAGCATACATCACGTCAAGTCCGCACTACAGGTACACAAGGCACTGTCCAACGACCTGAAAAAGTACGGCGGGCAACACAACAAGAAACTGTTGTCGGACATGGTGTTCTCGCCAGTGACCGTGGTATATCGTACGGGAGGTACCACTGACAATCTTAAAAAATTTTCAATAGATGCTACCAGGAGGAAGTGGATGCACGACACTGCCAAGGACACATTCATCGAAGGACACTGGGCCGAGTTTGGAGTGAGAGAAGGACAGACCATGAATTATCTATTGGAAGCAAAACCCCATCAGGTCATACACGCCTTTGACAGTTGGGAAGGCTTGCCAGAGGAATGGTATGATGGTAGTAACAGTTATCAAAAGGGAGACATGAAAGTTGAAGTGCCCAATTTCCCAACGAACGTCAAGTGTCACAAGGGATGGTTTGAGGACACGATCGATCCGTGGAAGGATCGACATCCAGGACCGATGGCCTATGTACACATAGACTGCGACCTTTACTCGTCCGCCAAGACTGTGTTGGAAAAACTCAACGACAGAATAGTGCCAGAGACGATCCTGGTCTTTGACGAAATGGCAAACTTCAGAATGTCGGGCAAGATGTCAACATGGCCCAATGGCGAATGGTTGGCTCTCAACGAATGGTTAAGAAACTTTGACAGAGCAGTCGCGCCAATAAGAAGGACCTGCATGTATCAGGCCGCTTTTAGAGTTATCAAATAAGTTTAAATACAGTCGATGATAGATCAAACACTGCCCACTCCTGTGGAACTGGCCTTTGAACCGGTCAATCTCTGCAACGCAAAATGTTTCTGTTGTCCTTACACATTCTTGCAAGAAGACAAAGAGTATAGAGGACAAAAGATGTCCGAGGCACAGATCGGAGAACTGATAGGACAGTTCGCGGCGGGGCTTGAGAAACACAATGTTCCAAAAATGAAGGCAACCATACAACCATGGAGGTACTCTGATCCGTTGGTTTGCAAAGACCTAGAACTAGTTTTTGAACTTGCCGAAAAACACGATCTAAAAGTTATTATCACAACAAACGCTGTGAGTTTCTCAGAAAAAAAATGCGACATAATGAAAAGATACATAAAAAATCTTGCCAATATTAATATCTCGATAATCGGTTATAACGAAAAAGAAATAAAAGAATTCATGGACCTAGATTGGAATGTAACAAAATCTAGATTGAAAATGGTCAAAGACAAGTATCCGGAACTGAGCGCCAAGATGAATATCGGATTGAAACACAAGAATCAAACACCAACTGTGAAAGAGTATGGACCGGTAATTGCACAGTTGATGTCTCTCACCTTAGGCAAGGTCAAAAAGAAAGTCAATTGGTTAGAAAACAGACTCGTGTACAACAAGTTCGACGACGACGGCTTACAATTTAAGATCGATGAAAAAAACTTTGTTACAGGGTGTGCAATGGTGCACGGAAAAATTTTGCGGAGGTTAGAAGTAATGGTGGACGGCACAGCAGTACTGTGCTGTGATGATGCCACCAAGCAGACAAACTTTGGCAATGTTTTTGACATAGGAATATCTGGAGCATGGAATAATTTAAGGAAATACCATAACATGATTTACAGTCAGCAGTATTCAGACGAAAAAAAGAACATGATCTGTAACACGTGTAGCAGAGCAAAATTCAAATGGAATGACAAGCACAGATCAGAGTTCGTATCAAAAATGAAGGAAATAAATTCCGGGTACCTACCAAAAACTACAACAGTTTCCTATCCTTGACAAACTCGTAGAGCAGTTGTCCCCATTTGTGATGACCTTGCTGATTAGGGTGTCCATCGTTCTCACTTTTGGTCCATCCGTTCTTGGCCACGTACTCGAACTGGCTCTGCACATAATCCTCATTGGCCACCTGCACCTTGTGATCGGCACTGCTCCTGTTATTGATCTGCATCTGCACATTGTCTTTGACGTGTGAGGAGGCCTCGAAATTAAAGAAACTGTTTGTGTCTATCTGTTTTTTAAAAAGGGCTAGGTCCGGTCTGTCTTTACCATTTACAGAACTCTCTGGTAGATCGTTGCTCAGTGCCCAATAGAACACATAGGGAATATTATGTTGTTTTAGGAACATCTGCAACATTAGTATCTCTTCGTACAACTTAATGGTGCTATCTAGTTCCAGGTCAAAATCTTTGTCTCTCATGAAGAAATCGTGTTGCCACAGTTGCCACGTGCCCCATTGATAAGAGAATTTTAACAGTTCGCCCTTGAGACCACCTGTCTTTTCGTTGGGTGTTTTCATTGTGCTCGCATAGTCATATCTGAATGCCGTGGTCCACCCTATGGACACAAAAGTATCTTTCATCCTTTCGGGATTCTGATAAAACCAGTTCATGGTTGTGTTGACGATACGACGATTGCCTCTGCCTCCCTTGGCCAAATTTATAGTAGGACCTATGCCTAATTTTTCTCCCAGATATTGATGGCAACTGTTATAGGTTTTCTTTGTGCTGAAACTACATCCATTGCTGAGATGGTGAGTTATCATATGCTTTTCCTTATGTGTTTCCAACAGACTCCGTTTCTTAATTCTTCTTTGTTGAATTGACACATACTTATTTTTTGTAGCCACCCTATCTTGTCTCCCACGTAAGGATTCTCCACGTCGGACAAAGAATGCGAACTTACGTCCCAGGCCATGTTGCCACGATCGCAGGCAATGTTTGGTATGCCCGCCAACACAGAATCGACAGCACTCCCGCTCGAATAAGTTATTGTACACCAGGCATTATC
>Ga0075460_10000683_pt1 | contig 13031 bp, 12 predicted proteins | sample DEB08_DNA_3_FD_77580 | JGI IMG/M metagenome (GOLD analysis project Ga0075460, IMG submission 77580) | Aqueous microbial communities from the Delaware River and Bay under freshwater to marine salinity gradient to study organic matter... | ecosystem: Environmental > Aquatic > Marine > Coastal ...
CAATTAGAGAAAAAAGGCATTATAGATCTAAGAGTTATACCTGCTGTGGGCTGTGAAAAGTTTGCAGAATTTATCTACAATTATGTTGCTAAAATAATTAAAGATGAGAGCCAAGGCAGAGTATGGTTAGACTCTGTAGAGGTTCGTGAACACGGAGCGAACAGTGCCATCTACACACGAGATTGAGATTGTATTAAGGAATCCTAACGATTTATCCGACACTCTAAGTTATTATATTGACGTAGAGGACACGGACTTCAATCGTCGATGGTTAGAACTGCTCAAGAAAAATCTAAAAAATAACGCACATCTTGAAAAGAACTACTGCTGGTTGGGTTGGGCAAACTCACCCAGGAATGCAGACTATCTGTGTGAACAGATTAACGATGCAATTGCTGTGATTAACGCATTCAATTATACTCATATTTGGCAATCCGCTGGATTAGATGCTTATGTAATAAATGATCATTTCACTAAAAATTCAGTGATGTATTCTCCAAATGAATATCCTGTGGGCAAGTTAAGTCAAGACCCTAACAATCTAGGAGCCACACTCAAACACGATATAATGAATCGACTGCACCGTTACTTTGAAGATTTGCAAGGAGAAGTTTGGAGTTTGAGTCCTTATTACAAACTGGCAGATTATGAAACCAAATGGGCTATACGACAACTGAATGATCTGTGTCACGAATTAGAAAGTTGGGTGTTAAGTTATAAAAAATCTCTATTGGAACCAGAATGGCAGAGGCCTTCTCAAATAACAACTTTTTTAAATGCTCCTAGACAAGACTTACAAGATAAGGACTATGAGTTATTCCTTAAGAACCGATATGATCGAGTGTTGGGTGGTGTGTATCTACACTGGGCACAGGTGGGCAAGACACAGTTTGAAGTGTTTAGAGACGAAGACGGTGGTGACATTGATGAAGCTACCTGTTCTGCTATTAATAGTCTACAATTTTATTCAGGCGAGTTTGACGTAGAATGGGGTAGAGATGTTACTGAAAACAATCACAACTGGCATCGCAAAGAGCAACAGGCATTTAGAGATTGGTTAAGTAGAAACAGATTTGATTATAATGATCCAAAATTAAGTTTAGGATATATTAAATTAGGACAAGTTAACTTAGAAAAAAGTTTTGGAACTACTGATTTTTTTACAATCATAAACAAACTATCTGCTCATTTAGACATATACAAAATTCGAGTCGGTGATATAGAAGGCACATATGATTATGTGTGGAGTGATGATAATTACAAACAGATGCAGATAGATTTTTTAAAACCTGGATATGATTGGAGTTTAAAAAATGTCTAATCATATTATATGTGTTAAGTGGGGCGGCAAATACACAGCTCAATATGTTAATGTATTGAAATCAATGTGTGCTAGACATACCACAGTGAACTATCAATTCCATTGTGTCACAGAAGATCCTAAAGGATTAGATCCAGATATAAACGTAATACCTCTACCCAATCTTCCAGGTATTAAAACTTGGTGGAGCAAACTGTATATGTTCGCTCCAGAACTGCCCATACAAGGTAATATACTGTACTTTGATCTTGATGTGGTGATATTCAGAAATATCGATCATCTATTTTCACACAATCCTAACAAATTTATGATCATTAGAGATTTTAATAGATGCAGAGTGCCAGATTGGAAACTGAGCAATTCCAGTTGTATGCGATGGGAAAAAGGACAGTTAGATTATCTATGGAATGAATTTATCCCAAATCCATCCAAAGTGATGCAGAACAATCATGGTGATCAAGATTGGATCACAAAACGAGCAAGAGATGATATAAATCACTGGCCAGACGAGTGGATTAGATCTTACAAATGGGAAATGATTGGTTATAAAGATACCAAAATAATCAAAGGTAAAAAATATATTTTCCCAAAATCTCCTGTACTTTCTGAACAAAACTGTGTGGCAGTGTTCCACGGCAAGCCAGATCCCCACGAATGTGGCGATTCTTTCGTGATTGACAACTGGCGATAGTGTGTTATAATTAGACTATGGTAAAACGTATAGGCTTTTGTTGTCAATGGTATCATCATGACCAAACACTACCTAAGAAACAATTAGAAGAAATTCAAAGACCCTACAACACAAAGGCAACCACTGTGCGTTGGCTCAACGAACACAAAGACCAAGCAGAAGAGAAACTGGATATGGTGGTTAAACACAACATTGAATCACTGAAAAAACTGGTATCTAAAGTGGGTGAGTTACCTCTAGAGCGAAGAATGGTACGACTGGGGTCACCTGTGCTACCAATGGCCACAGAAGACACGTGGCGTTACTACATAGACTCTCCAGACATTGTGAGATACTGTGAGAAGCATTTTGGCGAAGTGGGTGATCTTGCTCGTAAACTCAATGTTAAAGTTTCCTATCATCCAGGACAGTTCACTGTGCTCGCATCTGAATCAGAAGATGTGGTACGTAGGAGTATAGATGAGTTTGAGTATCACGTGAATATGGCTCGTTGGATGGGCTACGGTAAGAGCTGGCAGGACGGCTGTAAAATTAATGTACACATCTCAGGTCGTCAAGGTCCAGAAGGTATTATAAAAGTATTGCCTAGACTATCGCCAGAAGCTCGTAATTTAATCACCATAGAGAACGACGAAATGGGTTGGGGTTTGGATGCTACATTGCAATTAGAAAAACACGTGGCACTGGTAATCGACATACATCATCATCTGATCAGAGACGAAGAATTTATTCAACCCAACGATGACAGAGTCAAACGAGTTATAGATTCGTGGCGTGGTGTACGTCCCACAATGCACTATTCATATTTTAGAGATGAGAATTTAGCACCAGCAGGTTTAGGAAGCCGATTGCATCAAGAGTTACATAATCCACGAGATCTTGTGGCTCTTGGATGTAAAAAACAAAAATTGAGAGCACACTCAGATCTATTACCAAACAAAGTGTCCAATGCTTGGGCTCTCAGTTTTTCAGATCAGTTTGACATACAAGTAGAAGCAAAAGCTAAAAATCTAGCCGCAGAACAATTATACCAACAGAGTCTACAAGGTTGAAAATAAAAGATTAATTAGTTATAATATTAATTAATGTTTACCAATAGCAATCATTGGCCATTAGAACACTGGCATATTGAAGTGTCTTCTAAATGTTCTTTACAATGTCCTAGATGTACTAGGCAAGAAGTTCCCCATGGACTAATTAATACTGATTTAAGATTAGATTGGTTCAAACAGCATTTTATAGAAATAATTCCTCACGTTAAAAAAATTACATTTTGTGGTGACGATGGTGATCCAATTTACTGTCGAGACTTTGTTGAAATATGTGCTTGGATTAAAAATAAAAATTATAATTGTCAAATAGTTATTGTGACCAATGGATCATACAAAACAAAACAATGGTGGCAACTATTATCAAAAGTATTAGATCATCGAGATCATATACATTTCTCCATCGATGGTGATAAAGAAACCAACACGCTCTATAGAGTAAATGCTGATTGGGATAGTATAATGACTGGTATTGACACTCTCAATGAGCAGAACTGTCAAGTATTTAAAACTTGGGCGGCTATTGCTTTTAAATTTAATGTTTCGCAATTAGACACTATGCGTAACATAGCCAAAGACAAACAGTTCGATTATTTTCAATTAACTAAAAGTTCTAAATTTGGTTCAAACTATCAAGCCTATCCCAAAGACGATCCACTAGAACCCAATGCTGAATATGTTTCACAAGGAAGATTTACACGAGACATAGAGCACCTAGGTGACAGAACGTGGCAGGATAACTGTTATGATACATTTGAAACAAGGTATCATACTCAGCAACCTATAGGAGATATACAACCATTATGTTCTGTGGGCAATAAAGGATTGTATATCAACGCTCAAGGTAAGTTTTATCCCTGCTGTTGGACTGGACTACGATATGCACACAACAGAGATATTTTTCAATATGTACAGCAAGAGAATAAAAAACTAACAGAAATATTAAACGATCCTAATTGGGGAACATTGTTAGACGGATTTAATACAAATACCTGTCCGCAAGAATGCAAAGAAAAATGTTCTAAAAATAAATGGTCTCTAGAACACGCAACATCATGGTAAAGAAAAAAAGTAAACATAGAAGATCAGGATACAATCAAAAATTTAGATTCAATGTGAATCTAAATGATTATGGAGTACCAGGAGAAATGTTAAACTGGTGTAAAAAACACAGTGATGGCAAATGGGGTTGGTGGTTTAGAGACACAAAAAGATTTAACCACGATTGGCAGTGGTATCCAGAACAAGCAGAAGCATATATGAGTTTTCAATACAAACGAGATGCTCTGCATTTTTGGTTTTGGTGGCAAAGGAATTTAAAAGATTTACAAGAATGACAGTGTTATACGATTCACATTCTCTGTGTCACCTATGTTATAGACATATACCAGCACAGATCACTGTGGAAGATGGTGTGAGATATATTCATAAACAGTGTCCAGAACACGGTGAATTTAAAATAGTACAAGATCCGGATGCTGATTTTTGTGAAAAATTAGAGCAGAGAACCAATAGACTGTACAATAAACTGTTGATGTTGGAAACAACCAACAGATGCCAATTGGATTGTCCGCACTGTTATCATATACCTGATAATCGCAATGAAGATATAGCACTACAACAGATACAACACCAAATTCGTTCTGCTCCACAAGACATTGACCAAATTATACTGGCAGGTGCAGAACCCACTGTGAGAAAAGATTTATTTGATATTATAGACTGTGTGAATCAAGATCATCGAAAAGCAGTAATCCTCACAAATGGTGTGAGATTGAGCGAGAGAAAACTGGTGGAGAATTTACTTTATTATCGAGTGCATAATGTACTGATAGGATTGAATCATTGGAGTTATCAAGGCATAGACACACATAAAAAACAGTTAGAAGGCATTAAGAATTGTGTGGATATGAATTTGTTTTTCCATTACATAGGATACACTGTGGAAAGTTACGAACATCTACAAGATGTGTTGAAAGAAATCAATGAGTTTCCTCTGTATAATAAAGGCAAAAAATATCAGTTCAGGATACGTTTGGGCAGTAACATAGGAAGAGTGCCCAATGAGCCCACTGCTTATATCAGTACCAACTATAAAAAAGTGGAAGAGATTGTGAACAGTATGGGTTATGATCTTGTGAGTGGACACGACGAAGGTGATGACAATATGTATCATATGTTTGGCTATATGAACGGACACAAATTGAGAATCATACAGTGGCCAGATGCTACCAATATTGATCTTATGCAATTGAAACACGCACCATGGGCTCAGTTCAATAGACAACCTTATATTTCAAACTTTGTGCATCAAGTGATCACTCGTGATGCCTATGTGAATAAAAAGTTACCTGTGTTGGACGCACTGCCCTCACAGTATCAATACAGTGTGGCCAATGACGGAGACATTGATGTTTAAAGGACTTATACCAGGAGAACAAAGATCAATACAAAAAGCATTTCCTAAATGGGAATATGGTACTGTAGAAAACAATAAAAAAGTTATCGACTTTACATTAGGATTAGGTTGTTTTATGTTAGGCTTCAAAAGACACGATATTATTGATTGGGTTAATGACCGACTCAAACAGGATGTATTTGAAAGTGGAGAGAGTCTATTAAATCAATCCAACACCCACACATTGTATGACAGTGTGTTTGAGTTAAGCGATAAATTGTATCAATTAACACAAGGATATAAAAGTATTTTTTGTTTATCTGGCAGTGATGCCAATGAAGGAGCAATAAAATTAGCCGCCGCATATCACAGTATCAAAAAGAATAAAAGACATAGGATAATTGGATTTAATAACAGTTACCACGGCAGTACATTTTTAAACTACAATGTAGGCAGAGCATTTATGGATCAGGCGTTTTACAATCTCAAACCCTACAAACACGTGCAACTGCTGGATAGGACATTTGACATAGATGCTGTAGATTGGTCTGATGTAATGTGCATTATCGTTGAAACACGATCTTGGTGCGATATGCTAAAAAGTTATCCTGCAGATTTTTGGAATAACATCAAAAAGATTCAACAGGATCACGATGTGTTATTGCTAGTGGATGATATTTTTATTGGTGGTGGCAAAACAGGACACTGGATAGGTTGGCAACATTTAGATATACAACCAGATATTTTTACACAAGGCAAAGCCATAACTGGTGGTTATTTTCCTCTGTCTAACACACTGTACTCTCAAAAAGTTGATGATGTATTGCCATCTAACTTTATCTGGGATCATGGGTTTACTTACAGTTTCCACAGTGCAGGTATACTCAGCAGTTTGAAATATATTGATATTTTAGAAAAAGAAAATGTTCTAGCTCAACTAGAGCATAAAAAATTGCAGGCTGAACAAATATTTTACTCTACAGGATACAGTATAGTTGAAGATTTAGGATCAATGTATACTGTTAAAAAATACAATAAAAAATATTTTATTACAATACCATTAACAGCAAATGATGAATATTTTAAAATTTTAAAGAATATTTTGGATAATTAATAGTATGAATTTTACAATTACAAAAGCCGCACAAGAGCAAATAGCAAAACTATTGTCTAAAAATCCAGACAAATATGCTGTGAGTCTTTCTGTACAAGGTGGTGGCTGTGCTGGATTTAAATATGATTGGGGATTTATTAATCAAAAACAAGATGTACAAAAAGATGACTATGTAGAAGAATGGGATGGTGGTCGCTTTGTTGTAGATTCAATCAGTATGTTTTATGTCATGGGCACTGTTATAGATTGGCGAGAAGAAGTGTTTGGCTCACAGTTTGAAATCAGCAATCCTAATGCAAAATCTGGTTGTGGTTGTGGTGAATCTTTTGGTGTTTAATGAACACAGCATTCATTATAGGTAACGGAGAAAGTCGTCTAATTTTTCCAATAGAAACTCTACAAGGGCACGGTTGTATCTATGGCTGTAATGCTATATATAGAACACATCCTAGTCTGTGTAATCGTATTGTTGCTGTGTCTCCAGAAATGTCACAGGAACTGGCCGATGTCAAACGTCAAAACAACATAGCTATTCACACTGAGATTATTGATTCAAACAGTATCAGTCGTTGGAATTATGTATTAGAGAGTGACACACACAATACTCGTCCTAGAAACGTTGTGCATTATCGCTATTGGACTGGCGGTAAACCTAGCAAAAATAAAAAACTCTTTGAAAAAATAAATCATCGTGATTTCAGTGAAGCCAAAGGCAGTGGTTGTTCCGCAGTGCTACACGCCGCAGAATATGGGTATAAAAACATCTTTATGTTAGGATTTGATCTACTGGGTGCTGAACAATGGCTGTATCGAAACAAAGAAATGAGCAGACAGCAGAACAATGTTTACAAAAACACTGTCAATTATCCAAATCGAGACAGTATGAAAGGCTATTTGAAATACGAATGGCTCTATCAACTCACACAGACATTTAGACGTTTTCCCAAAACTAATTTTTATTTTGTAAATCGTTTGGAATATATTGAATCTAATCCTCTACTGATAGATTATTTTTCTTTTGCTCCCAACAACATACTGCTGGGAATATATGCAGATCTAAAGAAACACATCACTCAGGAAGGCACACCTAGATGGATGCGTATTAAAAAAGGTCGTTTATTTAGAAATTAACGGTGAACCAATTGGTGTGTTGCTACTGGCATCAGTTTTGTAGATATTACGCATTTGAACACCTATGGATTGAGCAAACTTTTTTGTGTCACAATAAGAGCACACGTGCTTGTAGTCGTTAGTGGCTCTAACAGGATCCACTTTGCTTCTGGGTCTTAGGAATGTAATACCACAGCAATCGCAACGAAAAACGAACAGAGTATTCTTTCTTTTGAATGTATGATAAGTGCCCAGTTTACTCTGGCGCTCGTACAACCGGATTGTTTTGAGTGTTTCTACAAACATTATGGTTACAACTATTTAATAAATACAAGTAAAAATAATATGGCTAGATTAACAATAGATACAGGTACAGCAGGCAATACAGCAACGGGTGATTCCATACGAGGTGCATTTACAAAAGTCAATGCAAATTTTGAGGAGATCTACAATGAGTTGGGATCTTCTGGCATACTCAGCGACCTAAGTTTTGCAGGCAATACCATCAGCACCGACAACACCAATCAAAATATAATTCTGTCTCCCAATGGTACAGGATTGATTGATGTGGATTCAAGAAGAATTATCAATGTGAGTGATCCTACATCAGCACAGGATGCCGCAACTAAAAATTATGTAGATTTAGCAATAACTCAAAGCAATACACTGACCATTGCTGATGATACATCAACACGATACGAAGTCGATCTAGAAAACACTATACAATTTTTTGGTGCAAGAGGTATTTCTACAACAGTAAGTGGAAGCACATTAACCATCACTGGTCCTGATTTAACAAACTATGTGCAGACCAATGATTCTCCCACATTTGGCACAGCCACACTGACTGGTGATCTATTACCCAATGTGGACAACACACAATATTTGGGCAGTGCTTCCAAGAGATGGCACAGTTTATATGTGGGACCAGGCACCATATATTTGGGTAATTTACAATTAAAAGACACAGGCAGTAACAGGTTGTCAGTGCTGTCGGCAGATGGATCCACTCAGGCTGATGTCGAAATTGGTAATCTATTAACTATTGTGGGAGATGATTCCACAGGTACAACAGTCTCTCAGGGAGAAACTTTTAAGATAGCAGGTGGTACAGGTATCACCACAGCAGTGTCAGGTGACACTCTAACTGTCACTGGATCCAATATATTTGACCAAAATCTAAATACAACAAATGATGTTACATTTAACAGCATGACAGTGGCTCAGAATATTACCATGTCCGGAGGCAGGATCAATACTAGTAGAATCCGATCAAGGACAGACCAAGGTCAGGATCTTTGGCTCGAGGGTGAAACTGTAGTAACAATCCGAACATCTGAAGGTGACAACGATTACGATTGGACATTCCAGGACGACGGTGCACTAAGATTACCCAACGGTGCTATCATTAAAGATTTTAGCCAATCAGTGGCATTTGGTGGAGGCGCAGGAGCATCCAGCCAGGGTGACGGTGCTGTTGCCATAGGTGAAGGTGCAGGTAATAACACACAAAGCAATCAAGCAGTTGCGGTTGGACGAGGTTCAGGCAACTATCAACAGGGCGTTGGAGCAGTGGGCATAGGTTTCTGTGCTGGTGCTACAACACAGGGTGACTATGCAGTTGCGATCGGTTTCAAAGCCGCTCGCGGTAACATGGACTCAGATGGTACTCCTAATCAACCAGCCAACTCTATCATGATCAATGCTTCCAGCACACCATTGAACGGTGACCAAGCAGGACTGTACATCAATCCAGTGAGAGAAGATACAGGTAATACTGCCAAAGCAGTTTACTACAATGCTACCACAAAAGAATTAACCTATGCTAACCCCACAGGTGGCGGCGGTGGTGGTGATAGTTTGTTATCTGACAATGCAAACATTACCGTTACGATTGAAAATGCAGTAACTCCAGGAAATACATCAACCTGGACATTTGCCACAGACGAATTTGTATATCTACCATCGGGTGGAATTATTGGAGATATATTTGGCGGAGGTATGACCGGCATACAGGCTGATCCAGACGCCCCAGATGCTTATGCGTCATTGGTAAGCGGTGACAAACAGCAAGCGGTCGATGCCACTAACGATGAAGTAATCATATGGGCTGATGATGACGCTCAGGGCGGCACTTTGACTAAACAGTGGAAATTCAATAGAGCGGGGGAGATGGTATTCCCAGATAACACCACACAGACTACTGCTTGGACTGGCAGTATTACAGAATCACAAATATCAGATTTAGGAAGTTATGTAGCATCGTTAAGGACGGCGGGCACAGCCACAATATCATCTGGTGTTTTAAACATAGATTTTTCCAAAGGAATCATAGAAGTAGCACACACAGAAAATATTACCAGCATAACATTCAGCAACTACACCGCAGATTCCAAGAACGAGGTAGTGGTGATCCTCACACAGGATTCAACGGGCGGTAGAACAATTACCAACACAGGTTATAACACTGCGGGTGGATTAGGATTAGATATATCTACCACTGCCAATCATGTGAACATCATAACATTTTTGACCACTGATGGTTCCACTGTGTACGGATTCTCAAACGGCAAAAACTTTAGTTAGGAGCGGAGATGCCGATCTATCAAATTCCTAATAACAATATAGGTATTACAAAAACATTCGCTGGCACCATCAAAGACAGCGGAAACAATCCCATAGAAGGAGCAGTAGTGGCACTGCGTAGGAAGGGTGGATCCGACTATGTGGCCTACACAGAAACAGATGCTTCTGGAGATTATTCTTTCACTGTGGATGCCGACGGAGATTTCGTTGTAGGATACAAACTGTCACACGATCCCAACGCGGCCATAACAGAAACAGATGAATTAGGTCCTGCAAATCCTTATAATTCTTATACACCACAATGTTGTTTAAGATTAAGTGCGGACTCACTATATTATCCTAATTCTTACATTGCTTGGAAGAGTATGCCTAGTGCCACAGTAGTGGACTCGTTAGGTTATCAAACTGGTGTTTTTGGAAATATTGCACACTCTATAGTTTTTGGAGGTTCAGGATCAGGAGCGTCAGCGTCTTTGGGAGCAGTTGTTGCTGGAGATTATCGAGCAAGAAGTTCTGCTCCATATTATTATATTTGGACAAGTGATGAATTGAATTTTGGTACATACATTAATAAAGTAACTTGGACTAGTTTTGGTGAAGGTTACACAGCTCCTCTTTTGAAAGTTAGTGGTACAAGTGTAAATTACAGAATTAAAAGCGGAGACCCTTTAGAAAATGAATATGAAATTACTGTCAATGGACAAGAATACTATGCTCAGGACCAATCAACAACCATATATTATGGTATTCAAACAATTGATATAAAGGGTCAGTATGAATATAACCTAACATATTTTTCTAGTGAAGCAAATACAAAAACAAAAGATTATATTGAAGAACAATTTAATGGTTCTAGTTACAATTTAGGTGAATGGACTTCTTTATCACCTCCACAAGGACAAAGACTAACAGCCGCTTTACCAGGTGAACAGGACAGAGCCGATTTTGATACAACCGATTATGACGAAACTGCATTCGTTGAAGCATTCACTGATCCCAACGAAGCAATCAAACACGGTAAACAGTTATATTACAGTCTGATCTATGGCCCAGGTGGAATACCAGGCACACCTACAGGCAATTCGAGTACCAGTGCGATCAAAGCCCAGCAGGCGAAAGTGATATCACAAGAAGAGTTAGATATATTAAAAGGCTACTTTGGCAAGATAGGTATTGTAGCAGAACTTACCAATGCCTCTGGGCTCACAGCAACAACCATAGCAAACACATTGAACTTTGGCTATCAAATGACACAGGCCATAGATACATATCTTACAGATGTTAGAAATAATGCAACCGATCCGTGGGATCTTACGGCAGGTTATGCAGAAGCATATTCTGGTACGAAAGCCTCTGTGTTCTCCAGCATCTACAGAGAATGGCAGAGTTTTCAAAGACAGAAAAAAGGCACTGACATAGCAGAAGCAGATTTTGGTACAAGAGTTTATCCTATACTGCAAAAAATGGGAATGAGCACTTTGCAAACCTACAATGGCACAGGTTGGAGAACATGGAGTTTTAGTTCCAGTGGTATTACATCAAGAGAAGGTTCATAAATCCACTAAATAGTACAAAATATGGCACGATTAGACATTAACGTAGGAGCAAATGCAAACGACGGTACAGGTGATGATTTACGTACCGCGATGCAGAAAATCAACAGCAACTTCTCAGAGTTGTATGGAACCACTGCGGAAGCCAACGATTTAATCGAAGATGTTACACCTCAATTGGGTGGTAACTTAGATCTTCTAAACAGAAATATTTTTACTTCAATCAGCAATGCTGATATCAATATACTAGCCAACGGAACAGGTAATATTAATCTAGGATCTATCACTCTAAACGGATCTACAATTAGTGCCAATGATTCTTCAAGAATCAGAATAGCAGAAGGGTTAGATGTAACAGGCACTGTGGTACTAGATGGCAACTTAAAATTAGCCGCTGGTACAACTATTAACGAATTTTCCACAGATACAAATATGGGAGGCGCTTCTCCAAGTGATGCAAGAGTACCCACACAAAAAGCCATTAAGAATTATATTGATGCAGTGGCGGTTACAGCATCATCAATCACATTTGAAACAGACGACTCTTCGTCAGGTGAAGTACAAGTAGGCACAGTATTAACTCTAGAAGGACGTCAAGGTATTACAACGTCCATAAGTGGAGACAGCACACAGCATTTTTTAAGAATTCAAGGACCAGATTTATCACCATATGCTACAATTTCTTATGTAGATGGACAGATCACCGCACAAGGAATGACCTTTGTGGGAGATGATTCCACAGGAACATTGGTTAATTCAGGTGAAACATTTAAGTTTGCTGGAGCACAGAACATTACCACAGCAGTGTCGGGTGATACACTAACAATTACAGGACCAAATTTAACCAACTATGTACAATCAGGTGACAACGTATCTGATCTAAACAACGATGCTGGATATATTACAGCATCCAGTTCAACTGCACTGTCTAATAAAACAGGTAACATCAGTCAATGGACCAACGACTCAGGATATCTTACTAATATAACTTTAAATGTGTCAGCAGATGATTCTAATACTATCACAGTTTCTAACAATGGTGGATTGGTGTTTAGTGGAGGCACAGGTATATCTACATCTACGTCATCAGGTGGATCGGTCACAATATCCAGAGATACCATAACAAATTTATTCAGTATAGGAGATGACACTAGTACCACACAAACTATTGGAGAAGGTGATACTCTAGTGATTGAAGGAGGTACAGGT
>Ga0075460_10000694_pt1 | contig 12971 bp, 10 predicted proteins | sample DEB08_DNA_3_FD_77580 | JGI IMG/M metagenome (GOLD analysis project Ga0075460, IMG submission 77580) | Aqueous microbial communities from the Delaware River and Bay under freshwater to marine salinity gradient to study organic matter... | ecosystem: Environmental > Aquatic > Marine > Coastal ...
GTCGATGGGAAAGGTGAAGGGCAAAGTTGACTACACCCCGAACAAGCATTTCACGACTGATGACAATGTTGTTTCCTATTCACAAGCTGGTGCTGACATCAACAATCTCGTTATCGCGGGCGGTCAGCGGGTCGCAATGGGAACAATGTCCAAAGAAGCGTTCATGCGAATCGACCCTCTCGTAGAGGATGTCGAGAAGGAACGTGACGCTGTTGTTGCGGAACAGTTGGAGCAGTCGCTGCTGGCAGGGTTGCAGCAGCAGGCGGCGCAGGGGGCGTTGCCGCCGTCTGATCTGGCTCGGATTATGCAGTTGGTGAGAAACGATCAGCATGATTTGGCTGAGGCTGTGGAGAAGGTGCAGCGTGAGGCGCAGGAACGCCAAGCGGAGCAGGTTGAGCCTGGTGCTCCTGAGGCGCAGCCGGGGATTGCTATGCCGGGTGCGGGTGCTGAGGCGGGCGGTGGCGCTCCGGCTGCGGCCCCGCCGGGTTTGGCTGAGTTGTTAGGAGCGTTGTAATGCCACGTCGAGGTCAAGGTCAGCAGGCCACTCGGGTTGCTTCTGGTCAGCAGTATGGTCAGGCGCAAGCGCAGGAAGAGGCGCAGGCGGCGGTTCCGTTGCCTCAGATGCAGCCGCCGCGTCGGTTGATGAAACCGGGGCAAGCTGCGTTTGCGCGCCGGTCGGAACGCCCGAACGAGTCGATTATGACGTCGGGGTCGCCGGTTTCTGCTGCTCCGAGGAAAGATCCGGTGCAGGAGTTTCGTGTGGCGAACGCTGCGGCATTGTATGAAGCGATTTCTTCAACGCCGTATGCGTCGCCGTTTGCTCGTAACGCTGCTCGTCGTTTGCGGTCGCAGTCGCCGGATATCAGCCAGTTTGCTGATAAAGGGATGATGCCTGATGTTGGGGATCTGTAGATGGGGTTTCTGGACAAGGTTTTCAACGGCGCGATTGATGCTGTCACTGGTCCTGGCGAATTTGTTGTTGATTTGGTTGGTGCTGCCCGTACGGCGGTGACCGGCGATTTTGGTGGCGCTGCGGAGCAGGTCATCAATTCGGCGCAAGAAGATTTGTTGACGCAAACAATCGGCGGGTTGTTTGGTCCTGAGGGTATCGGTGGCGCTGTGATCGGTGCGTTGCCGGAAGAAGTTCGTGCCCCTGCCCGCACGGTTATTGACCCGGTGTTGGGTGCGTGGGACTGGACGATTCAGGAAGTCGTTGACCGCCCGTTGGGCACAATCTTTACCGTGGTCAACGCGACGCATCAAACCGGTATCCAGTCGTTGTTTGATGCTCAGACGTATGCGAAAGCGTGGAACATCAACGACAAACGCACGTTTGGTCAGTCGTTCGCTGCGAACCTGTTTTTTATTGATCCGTTTGACGAAGACGAATACAACTCGATTCAAGACGACCCGATTTTCAACCTGATTTCAGGCACCGCCGACTTTGTGCAGGAGTTCATTGACCCTGTGACGATCGTTGGCGGGACTGCGTTGAAAGCTGCTCGTGGCGCTGCCGTGTTTGGCAAAGCGACCCGTCCGACGCGTGGAGCGTTGATCGGCGCTCCTCGAGATATTACGAGGGTGTACGGGGGTGGCACGGGGCTTCGTCCGGTCAGGTTCAAAACGTCAGATCAGCTTTCAAAGCGTACGGAGATCATTCAGTCGCACACGTCGCAGCGGGCGCAAGCGTTTGTTGAAAGCAAAGATTTCAAACGTCTTGATGCGTCGATGGCGAAATATGCGACGGCAGCGGAACGGGCCGAAGCGTTTCGTCAAGAAACCGGGCGTGCCGGTTTGAACATGACGAATGAGGCTGTCGAGTTGTTGGCGAATGCTCAAACGTTTGAGGCACGGAAGGTCACGATGCGGGCGCTTGCCGGCGACATGGCTGTGATGCAAGAGGTCAGTGATCTGGCGTCAGAGTTGTTGGACATTACGAAAGGCGACGATTGGAATTCGATTGTTCAAGATTTGAGGGATCCGAAGACAGCGAATTCTCAGGCAACGAATCAGTTTGTTGAACTGTCAGAAAAAGTGGACTGGGCTGTGATGCATCAGTTCAGGGACGCGTTGTTTGATTCGCAACAGTTCAACGTTGAGTTTATCAATGGCCGTTATTACACAAACGAAGCCAAATATTTGACGGGTCTTGCTACTGAAGATGACGCGTTGTTGCGTGCAGCTTTGGAAAGCATTATTGCAACGTCTGATGACGTGAACTTGGGGTTGAACGCTGGGCAGGTTCGTCAGTTGCCGTTTGGTAATCGTCTTAGCGGTTTGTTGCGGCAGCACCAGGACGTTCTTGATCAGAATTTGACGGACGAGGTTGTGTTGTCAGAGTTTTATAATCCGCACACGGTGGGGGGCAGTCGTGGCGGTTTCTTTGGCAAAGCTACGCGCGTGATTTCGGAGCGCACTCCGCAGACGCACATTTTCTTTGATGATCCGAGTGCTGTTGACCAGTTTGAGCGGGTGTTGACGCAAGCGAACAGGGTTGTTGTCAACGACGAAACGCTTCTTGCTGCGGATCAGGCTGCGAAGCTGGTGTCGTCGTTTCGGCGCATGTCGTTGCAAGGCGAAAAAGAACTGATGCGCCAGTTGTATGTGAACACTGTGGAGCAGTTGAATACGCGTCTTGACGGGTTGTTGGATGCTGCTGATCTTGGGGTGGACGTAGATCCGTTCCGGCGCACGTTGTCAGATGACTATGGGGAAGCGTCGCGTAGGTGGCAGGAGGAAGCGTCACGGGCGGTTGGGGTAACAGACCAGGCAGGGCAGGTTACGACTACTCGAAAGTTGCCTGATGGCAGGATAATTGTTGTGAATCATCGCATCTCGCCTTCGCAGGTGCAGAACTCTGCGGTGCAGCCTCGTTATGACGTTGTGCAGCGCCACATCGAGTTGACGCAGGCGCGTCAAAGCGTAGGGCCGCGTCGGGTTGCTGTGAAGGTTGGTGACGTTTCTCGAGGCGTTGTTGGGCGTGGCCGTCACGTTTTGGAGAAGCCGCAGCAGGCGTGGCGTTCAGGCATGTTGTTGACTCCGAAGTGGCCGATGCGTGTCGGGTTGGATGAGCAGTTGCGTGCGGCAGCGGTTCTCGGCGGGATAACTTCGCTTGGCAATTTGATTACGAGGTTTCCTGACCTTCGGCGTGCGTTTGCGTTGCACAAACTTGATGGGATTGATGAAGCAACCGATATTGATGCGATCACGAGGATTCTGAAAGAGAAGGTCGGCGAAGACGTTGGCGATGAAGGCATCGAAACGTTGTACGACTTGTACAAGGCGGCTGGTGAAGACGGGTTGGACGAAGCTGTGAAGCAGTTGACCCGTGAGAAAGTTTTGAACGCACGCCAGTTGAAGAAACGTCAGAGCAATGCTCGTCGCCTGGGTCGTAACGCAGCTTTGAAAGGAATTGCTTTCGGTGCGTTGATGGGAAACCCTATCGCCGGCGCGGGTTACGGGTTTGTTGCGGCTATGAGTAAACGACGCAACATCAATCGGGCGCTCGAGCGGAAAGCTGCGTTGAATTATGCAGGGAGGTTGCGTCACGAAGCCCAGCAGTTGTTGAAAGACGCTGTTGGCCCAGAGGAAGCTGCTGAGGCGCGCAGGATGTTGGATGACGCCACTCATATTCAGAAGTTGATTGATTCTGAGGATGCGGCGGTTGCTGGCAAGGCTACGGAAGCGAAGAATACGTTTGATGCTGCTGAGGAGTTGATGCAGAAGGCTGGTGTTGGCGGGTTGTCGATTGGGGGGTTGTCGTTCCGTAACGCGTTTGGTGACGATCCTCGGTTCCAAGAACAGATTCGGGCGAGTGTGTCTGCTTCTAGGTCGCAGTCGGCGGTGTATTCGGGTGCGTTGCGTGACGCCGAACGCCAGTTGCGGCAGTTCCAGAACGTGGATTTCAAAGCGTGGGATTCAGTCGTTTTCGACAAAGATGGTAATGCGATCAACGTTGTTCATCTTGATAGCGAGTGGTCGAACATGATGAACCTGTACACGTCCGCAGGTTACGGTCAAGAGTTCTACGACATTGTTTGGAGGTCTGGGGACTTAAATGAACGTATTGAAGCTCTTGCACAGTTGTTGGAGAAAGATCGCACGTTGTTCAACAATTTGGTGTCAGCGAGTTATAAGGATCTGGCTGAAGGCGAGTTGAGAGCGATTGCCAAGAACATTGTTGAAGAGTACGAGAATGTTCTTCCAAGCGATTATTTCGGCAAGTTGCGTGAGTCGGCTCGATCAGGTGAACGACCCAAATGGCAAACCGTTGTCAAGGAATTGAATGACATGGAAGGGTGGGGGGACGACTGGGCGCTTCACCACAAGATCATGTGGATGCGAGAAAACGGGTATCCTGGGTTTGGGAAAGCGGTTGCTCCTGAACCGATCTCGCATCAGGGGGCATCCCGAACAGTTTGGGGAGAGAAAGTAGCTGTATGGGCTGAAGACCTGTTCAAGATGTTCGGTACGCTTCCGACCGACGAACTTGCCCGTAACCCGTTCTTCAGCACCCGGTACGAACGAGAACTGCGACGCCGGGTAGCGCTCATCACAGACCCTGACGGCAACGTCCGGTTGTCTCAGAAACAAATTGACCAGTTGGAGAAACAAGCTCGCGACTCGGCGCTGACAGAAGTACGCGAAGTGATGTACGACCTTGCTGAGAACACTCGTATCAGTGAGCTGGTCGGCAACTCGATGCCGTTCTTCAATGCGTGGCAAGAAGTGCTTGGCCGTTGGGGCGGGTTTGCTTTGGAGAACCCGACGTTCGTTGGCAACATGGCGCGTCTGTACCGTAAGGAATGGGACGCTCAGGCTCTTGGTATCAGCGAAGTCACGATTGAGAACGATGACGGCACTGAAGGCCCGACGTATCTGATGTTCCGTCCGTTCGGTCCTGCTTACGACTCGGACGGCAACGAAACAACGATTTTCGATGCGATGTCTCCGACGATGCGGAACTTGCTGATCCCGAAGATGTTGCAAGATCAGGACGCTACTGTCCGGTTCTCGAAGGAAGGGTTGAACACGATCACGTCAGCGCCGCTGCCAGGGTTCGGGCCGCTTATTACGGTGCCGGTGCGTGAAGCGATCCTTGAGAAGCCGGGGTTGGAAGAAACGTTCGGGTTCATGTTCCCGTTCGGGCATCCCGAAGGCGGTTTCTTTGAACGTGCCGTCAAAGGCAACCTGCCGACATGGGCAAAGTCGCTTGACGACTATTTCCGTGATTCGCAAACGACCGAACGGCTCGTGCAACGATTCTTCCAAGACATCGTTACGCAACGCGCCGAAGCCGGCGACCCGATCGACTGGGCAGACGACCTCGAGTTGAACGCTGCGATTGAGCTAGCGAACGACCGGGCCAAACAGTTCTCGATGTTCCGTATCGCTGCTGGTTTCTTCTCGCCTACGTCAACGACGCTTCTGTCACCGTACGAGCCGTTGGTGCAAGAGGCCCGCCGGTTGCAACGTGAACACGGCACTCTTGAAGGCAACTCGATGTTCCTTGAGTTGTATGGCGAAGATTTCTTTGCGTTGACTGCCCGTATGACGCAGTTGAACGATGGGGTTGCTGCGTCGATTGAGTCTGAAGAGTTGTATATGAAGCATCAGGATTTGGTGCAGGCGCATCCTGATATTGGTGCGTGGGTGACAGCCAGTCTTGGGTCTTCGGATGAGAAGTTCGTGTTTTCGCAGGCTGTGTATCGGCGTCAGATGAACATGGCGTTGGCTCCTGGGTCGGATGAGACTCGCCGGTCGCGGAAGACGCCGTTGGAGTCGATGCTTGATACGCAGGCCGAGTTGGGGTGGAGAGAGTACACGGATCTGGCTGATTACAAGCGCAGTAAGCAGGAGGAGGCGGTTGCTGCGGGCCTGTCGGGTTCGTTGAACGCTACGCATATGCGTCCGTTGAAGTTGTATGTGAACCAAGAGATTGATGCGTTGCGTAAGAAGTATCCGGCGTGGGCTGAGCAGTTTGATGATTTTGGTTCTTCTACGGCCCGTATGAAAGATGTTGTGGACGGGTTTGTTGCCGGGTTGCAGGACGAACAGTTGTTGCAGCGTCCTTCGACTCGGCATGTGATCGAGTATTTCGATTTGCGGATGTATGTGCAGACTCGTTTGCAGGAACGGAAGGCTGAGGGCGGTTCGGACAATATCGGTAACAAGTCGAATGAGGATCTATTGTTGTATTGGGAGCAGGCGAAAGCGGAGTTGAGTTTGATCCCCGAGTTTTCTGCGATTTATGACCGTTACTTTGAACGTGACAGTTTGGATCGTAAGACGTTTGTTGATGATGATGCTTTTGAAGGGTTGTTCTGATGACTACGAGAGCCGAACGTGACGCCCAAGTAAATCTCATAGCCGCTGCTGACCAAGAAGCACAAGCTTCTGGCGACGCGTTTATCGGGTTCGGACCGGAAAGCATGCAGCCTGGGCGGCTCCAGTACCGTGAGTATGCGGAACCGGTGCAGGCAGCGCCAGGGATGGCTCCGACGCCTGTGATGTTCAGCGACATCAGAAACATCCTGACCGGGTTGTCGCGTGAAGAACAAGGACTGTTAGCGATCGACATGTTCACAGTCGGCGTGTACGAGAACCTCGACTACATGTTTTCTGAAGAGGGCGAACTTGACCAGCAGTATTTCGTGGACAAGGTGCAGGACACGATCGAGCTTGCTAGGCAGTCAACGGATTTTGGGGTGGACACTGACTTTTTGAGTGTGTTGCTTCGCACTTATAACAGCACTCCTGAGAATGTGAGCGCTGCGTTGGCTCAGGCGAAGGCGGCGGCTACTGCCGGCGGTGGTGGTCGGGTTGTGAATTACATTGATCCGTATGCGTTGGCTGATGCGGCGAAGAAGGCTTCGGCGTCGGTGACGGGCCGTATGGCGTCGCCTGCGGAGCAGCAGTCGTTTGTGAAGATGATTCACGGGTTGCAGGCGTCTGGGGTGTCTTCGATTAGTGTGCCTGCTCGTGCGGAGGCGTTTGCTCGGCAGCAGGCTCCGAATGAGGCGGCGGCGATGGATTACGCTAATGCTGCTGGGTTGTTGATGCAGGTGTTGGGGATTGGTGGGCAGTGATGAGCGAAGGTCAGCGGCTATTTGAGTTGTTGTCTGATGACAACAAGCGGCGCGCCTTGCAAGGAACGCTGCCAAGCGGTTTATTCACACCGGAACAGATGCAGCAGCTTGATGATTGGATTCAGAGCAGCGGCACGACGGTTGAGTCGTATTTTACTGAAGTCGAAACGATGTCCAATCGTGAGCGCGAAGTTCGCGAAACATTGGCTCGAATTGGCCTTCAGTATGACGAGAATGCTTCGGTAGAACAGAACGCTCAGCGGGCTGCTGATGCAGTTGTTGAGTCCGTTGTGACAGGACAGCCGTTGCCTTCGGGGGATGCAGTTTCGCCTGCGCCTACACCTGAGCCTCGTGATTTGGGTCAGCCTACGGCGTATGCGTCGCCTGAGGTTTGGAAAGAGTATCAACCTGCGACGGTTACGCCGGAAGATTCAACGTCTATCACACCAAGCAGGTTGGGTGAACTTATAGCTAAGGGGTTCGCACAGTTAGGGCTTAATCCTGATGGTACGCCCATTGATACGAGCGGCACTGCCGGTGGCGACGGCACCCTTGGCGGTGGCGGTGGCGGTGGCGGCACTACCGGTGGCGGCGGCGGTGTTGTCGCAACTGCTGCCGCAGACATGTCCGAAGTGCAACGCCTACTAATCGAACGATTCGGCGGCATCACATTCTTCCTCGACAAATACAACCAGCAACTCCAAGTCGGTGTCACCGCTGACGGCTCACCCGTCCCAACAGACGACCCCCGTGCAACAAGGGTCATGAACGTCGTTGACATGATGGTCGAGTACGGCATTGTTGACCCGAACCAGGTTCTCAAAGTAGTTCAGCAAACGACTTGGTATCAGACCACTGATAACGCTATGCGTCGCCATGACGCGTTGATGGCGAACATGACGGATCTGGAGAAGAAAGAGTATTTCGATCCGGTTCTGGAGCAGCTCAAAGACGAAGCGGTGTTCCTCGGTGTGAGTTTGACCGATGAGCTTGCGATGCAGATGGCGAACGACATTCTGTATCTGGGCGAAGCTGATGACATTGATTTCATCCGGCAAACGCTTGTTACTCAGGGCAGCTACGATTTGTCGGTTGTTCAGGGGTCGAGTTTCGCTGCGATTACTGATTCGTTGGTGTCGTTGTCGAAGAGTTATTACACGCCGATTGGGACTGCGGATGCTGCGAGTCTTGCTCAGGACATTTACTTTGGGAATAAGACTCCTGAAGGTGTTGAGCAGATGTTCAAGGAGCAGGCTGAGGCTGCGTTCCCGTTGCTGAAGAATGCTCTTGCTGCCGGGATCACTCCTGAGCAGTATTTTGCTCCGTACAAGTACGAGTTGGAACGGATCTTGGGGCGTCCGAACATTGATATTTATGAAGAGTTCCCTGAGATTGTGAGCCATATTGGGGAGAACGGCGAGATGCGTCCGATGACGTTGAACGAGGTTCGCCGGTTTGCTCGAGGGTTGCCTGAGTGGCAGGAGTCTTCGCAGGGTATTGATGCGGCGTATGCGTTGACGTTCGCTATTGGCGAAGTGTTTGGAGAGGTGGCGTAGCTATGGCTGAAGGTGAAGGGTTTGCGTACCTAGATCAGATTCCTACAACGATGGGGGATTTGGACCCGTATCGTCCGTTTGGCACATCCACGCCATCGGCAACGACCACTCAGCAGTTGAGTGAAGCAGAGCGGGCGGCGCTCGCTGCGTTGTCGCCAGCGGAGTTGGAAGCGCTCAGGCAGTTCAACGCAACTGCGACAGAAGAACAAAAAGCGGCACTTAGGACGATGGCTAGCGGGTCCGTTCCTGTAGGTACTGGCACAAGCGGGGCTGGGGCTACCGGTACAAGCGGGGCTACCGGTACAGGCAGCAGCGGCGTTGACGGCGGCATGAATGTTCTTGAAGGACTCGCACAAGAACAAGCTGAACAAGAAGCCCTCAACGCGCTAGAGATCATCAAAGAAGAACTAGCCCTCTACGGCCTCGAAGGACTCGCAGACCAGGCGTACAACATGCTGCTTGATGGTCTTGGTCCGCAAGCTGTTCTGCTGCGGCTACGGCAAACCCCCGAGTTCGCTGCACGGTTCCCTGGTATGGAACTGCGGCGCGCTAACAACCTTCCACAGATCAGCCCTGGGGCTTACATCGACCTTGAACGTCAATACCGCATCATGATGATGACTGCCGGCATCCCCGAGGGTTTCTACGATTCGGTTGATGATTTCGCAGAGTTCATCGGTAACGACGTGTCTCAGAACGAGATGGGTGAACGGATCGCGTTGGCGGCTGAAGCTGTCCGGTCGATCGACCCGAACTTGAAAGCACAGTTGCAGGAGATGTACGGGGTTGGTGTCGAGAACGACGGCGAACTGATCGCCTACTACCTTGACCCGCAGCGTGGCACTAATGTTATCGAGCAGCGGTTGCAGCTTGAAGCGGCTGGTTTGTCGGCTGCGTCTTTCAGCACGTTGGGGGCAGGGTTTGAAACTGGGGTTGCTGAACGGCTTGTGGACATGAATGTGCAGCAACGTGAGATTGCTGAGCGGTTCCGTGGGCAACGTGCGATCACGCAGCAGCTTGTTGGTGAGGAAGAGTTTACGTCTTCGGAGTTTGCTGCCGCCGAGTTCGGGTTGGATTCTGAGGCTACTGCGGACCTTGCCCGGTTGCGGGCGTTGCGTGAGCAGCGTGGCGTTCGCCAGTCTGGTGCGTTGATGACTCGAGCGGGTGTCGTCGGTTTGAGTAACGGTGCTTGATAAGATTACACAAACACTCAAAAGGAGAAACCCTGTGAAGTTAAAAGCAACTATTGGTGCATTTTTGCTCACAATTATTGGAGCGAATTGGGCGCTCGAAACGTGGGGCGTAATTGACATTGGTCTTGGTCTTACCGCACCAGCCGGGGTGTTCTTTGCTGGTCTGACTTTTGGGCTGCGCGATGTGATCCACGAGTACGGAGGAGTTCGCGTCGTTGTCCCTGCGATTGCCGCAGGTGCTGGTCTTTCGTGGCTAGTGAGCGACGCCGTCTCGATCCCCGGAGGCGTAACGTCGATCGCCGTCGCATCAGGCGCAGCGTTCCTGCTTGCTGAGCTGTTTGATCTCGGCGTGTACGCGCCGCTGCGAGAGCGCAACTGGCCGATCGCTGTCGCTGCGTCGAACGTCGTCGGGTCGATCGCAGACTCGATCGTGTTCCTCTGGCTCGCGTTCGGGTCGCTCAACTACATCACCGGGCAGATCGTCGGCAAGGCGATCATGGTCGCTGTTGCTCTCCCGATCGTCGCGATGGCCCGCCAGCGATACGAGCAGCCGCTGACCGAGTTCACGGTAATGGTCCCAGGCGATAGTTGATCTACTTCGGAAATCCGTCAACTGAATCGATTCGTTGTGCAATGGCGACCCGTGATGACTTCGGAGCGATTATTACGCCCGCTCAAGGTAATCGTCTGCGGGTCACAGACGGCATTTTAACGATCATTGATAACGGGTGTTTTTCTCAACCTGATGCTTTCACATTGGCAAAGTATCGGAAACTTGTTGCCGATCATCCGAACGCATTGTTCGTCACGGTGCCGGATGTCGTCGGTGATTGGGCAGCGACTCTCCGCCGATGGGATGAGTTCCCGAAAGACGACTGGCCGGTTCCGTTAGCAATCGTCTTGCAAGACGGCGCAACTGTCGCCACAGTCCCGTGGGATGCGATCGGCGCAGTTTTCGTCGGCGGCACAACGGAATGGAAGCTCGGGCCAGAAGTGCGATCGATTGTTGCCGAAGCGAATCACCGTAGAGTATGGGCGCACATGGGAAGGGTCAATAGCCTCCGTCGTTTGCGATACGCAACTTGGATTGGTTGCGATTCGGTTGACGGTACGTTTTTGGTTTTCGGGCCAGATGCGAACCTTCGCCGGTTGACTAGCTGGTTGGATGAGGTTAATGCCCAGCGTTTGTTGTTTGAAGCAACAGGTTTGAGTAACGGTGCTTGACACTTGTTGTTAGGTTGACTTAACATGGCGAGTGGATCGGCCCTCATGCGGGGTGAGCTGTTCCACCCATCCTCCGTCTGCATTCCACCGTTGCAGACGCGTATCTGAAGGTGAGTGACATATGACAGATGAAATGCCTACCGAGGCTGAAGACTCTGTTAGCCAAGAATCGTCAGATGGATTTCGGTCAAATATCCGCAATCTTGAAGCTCGAGCTAAAGCGGGCGACGAGGCTGTTGCGAAACTGGCCGAACTTCAACGTGAGTTGTCGTTCCGTGACGCAGGTGTTGACCCTCAATCGAAACAGGGTCAGTACTTTATGCGGGGCTATGACGGCGAGATGACTGTGGACGCTATTCGTGCTGAAGCTGCTGAGCTTGGGTTGGCTGGGAACAATAATCCCCCAGTAGCGCAGGCACCGCCCGTTGATTACGGTGCGGAGCAGCGGATTGCGATGGCGGCTGACGATGCTGGGCCTGTGTCGCCACCTGAGTGGTCAAGTCTGGTTGCCCAGACGAACAATGCTGAAGAGCTTGCGGCTCTGATCGAAGCTCACGGCGGCACAATTAACGCAGCAGTTTGACATAGCCGAGGTGGGCCGGATGGGAAGGAATCCCAATGGCTTACACTCAGACCTCTTCGGTGTCTTCGGATACCACCGCATTTGAACAGTTTGCGTACTTCGCGTTGCGTTCGCAGCCCATGTTCGAGATGGTTGCGGATGTGAAGACGACCAACCAGTCGCACCCCGGCTCGTCGGTTCAGTTCAACATTTACAACGATCTTGCCCAGGCGACTTCGGCTCTGACCGAAACGTCGGATGTGACTGCTGTTGCGCTTAGCGATTCGACCGTGACGGTGACTCTTGCCGAGTACGGCAACGCTGTTATCACCACGGCGAAGCTGCGTGGCACCTCGTTCCTGAACGTGGACGCTGACGCTGCGAACATCATCGGTTACAACATGGCGAACAGCATCGACAACGTCGTTCACGACGTGCTTGTTGCTGGCAGCAACGTTGCTTACGGTGGCGATGCGACCTCGACGGCGACGCTTGACGCTACCGACAACCTTGACGCCGGCGACATTCGTGAGGCTGTCGCGAATCTGCGTAGCGATTCCGCTATGCCGATGATGGGCAACGTCTATGTCGGGTTCATTCACCCTGACGTGTCGTTCGACCTTCGTGAAGACACCGCTGTGACTGACATCATTCAGTACCAGATCCGTCAGGACGGCGGCGCTGTGCGTGCAGGCAGCATCGGTACCTTCGGTGGCGTGGATTTCATCGAGACTCCTCGTCTTGAGATCACCGCTGACGGCGGTAGCGGCACTGTGGACGCCTACAACACGGTGATCTGCGGTAAGCAGGCGCTTGCGAAGGCTCACTCCCGTGCAGCCGGTTTCGGTTCGGATCCGTCGGTCGTGTTCGGCCCGGTGACCGATACTCTGCGCCGGTTCCAGCCGGTCGGTTGGTACCACCTTGTCGGGTACAGCCGTTTCCGTGAGGCTTCGATCCGTCGGATTGAAACGTCTTCGAGCATCGGCGCTAACTGATAAGCGTTGATGGTGTAGTGTGAAGAGGGGTCGGGAGCCGGTCCCGGCCTCTCTTTTCACGTTTGGAGCCGGTTATGCCGATGGTTGGTGGCAAGAAGTATCCGTATACGAAGGCGGGTAAGGCGGCGGCGAAGAAGGCTGCTGCGAAGAAGAAGAAGAAGGGTAAGCGCTGATGGCTACGAATTATCCTGGGAGTCTTGACGCGACTACGAATGTTGGTGGCGGTTCGGAGCCTGAGGCTGTTACGGCGTTGGATGATTCGACTTCGGGTCATCCGACTCATGCCGGTTTGCATCAGAATCTTGGTGACGCTGTTCAGCAGATTGAGACGAAGGTTGGTGTTGGGTCTTCGA
>Ga0075460_10000705_pt1 | contig 12893 bp, 9 predicted proteins | sample DEB08_DNA_3_FD_77580 | JGI IMG/M metagenome (GOLD analysis project Ga0075460, IMG submission 77580) | Aqueous microbial communities from the Delaware River and Bay under freshwater to marine salinity gradient to study organic matter... | ecosystem: Environmental > Aquatic > Marine > Coastal ...
GGGCAAAGGGCCGGGTGCCACGGCACTGCCGATCGACATCGCACCCTTCACGCTGGTGGGGGCAACAACGCGAGCCGGCCTCCTGCCGGGCCCGCTCCGTGATCGCTTCGGCTTCACGGCGCACTTGGACTACTACGACGATGCCGACCTTCTCACCATCCTGCGCCGTTCAGCCGGGTTGCTCGCCGTGGACATCGACACGGAGGGCGCCGAGGAGATTGCCCGGCGATCCCGCGGTACGCCGCGTATTGCCAACCGCCTGCTGCGCCGCGTTCGTGACTGGGCCGAGGTTCACGGGGACGGGCGCGTTGATCTCGGCACGGCCCGCGCCGCCCTGGACCTGTACGAGGTCGATGTCCTCGGTCTGGACCGTCTGGACCGTGCGGTGCTGGACGCGATCATTCGGCGCTTCGACGGTGGGCCGGTCGGGCTGACGACCCTCGCCGTGGCCGTGGGGGAGGAGGCGGAGACGGTCGAGACGGTGGCCGAGCCCTTCCTGGTGCGCTGTGGTTTCCTCGTGCGGACGCCGCGGGGTCGCGTGGCTACCCCTGCTGGTTGGGCCCACCTCGGGCTGGCGCCCGGAGGCGCCCAGGGAGCCCTGGACTTGGCGCTGGACGAGGTTCCGGCCGAGTCGGAGTGAGTCTCAGGGGGACTACGGGTTAGGCTTGCCGTCCTGAGCGCGAAGTCCGCGTTCACACAGACGGGTCCTGCCGTGGCCCCGGTCAGGGAGTGCTTCTGTGGACGTCATGACGCTGCTGCCGATCCTCCTGATCGGTGTCGTTTTCTACCTGCTCATCATGCGACCGGCGCGTACCCGGCAAAAGAAGCAGGCCGAGATGATGGCCCAACTGGCGCCCGGCACCGAGATCATGACGACCGCGGGTGTCTACGGCACCATCGTGTCAATGGGCGACGAGGACGCGGAGATCGCTATCGCGCCCGGAGTCGTGATCCGCGTCGTCAAGGCAGCCATTGGTCGAGTCGTCGAGCCTGAACAGCCAACGCCGGCGTCCGAGGATGCCACGGCGATCGACGAGAGCGACTCCGACCGGCCCTAGTCCGCCGAGGACCCCTGCAAGTGTGCCGAGCGTCCGCGAGGGCGCCCTAGTGAGAATGAGGAAGGTGCGGTGCCCCCGAAGCAAAGCAGTCGTACGGGCGTGAGGTCCTACGTCGGACGGCAGCTCATCGCGCTCGTCGCGATCGTCATCGCGCTTGGAGTGTGGGCGTTCTTCCCCGGTCAGAACACGTCGCCTCGACTTGGCCTCGATCTGCGCGGTGGAACCCAGGTCATCCTCAAGCCGCAGCCCGTGCAAGAGGGGCAGGCCATCACCGACCAGCAATTGCAGCAGACGGTCGAAATTATTCGAGCCCGCGTCGACGGCATTGGCGTCGCTGAGGCCGAAGTGACCGTGCAGGGCTCCGGGGACGGCGCCGCCATTGTGGTTGCCGTACCGGATGTCAGCCAGGAGCGCCTGGTCGAACTCGTGGGTCGCACAGCGCTGCTGGACTTCCGGCCCGTGTGGAGTATCGACCTGCCGACGCCCACGGTCGATGACACCGCCGCCGCCGACACCAATGATGGTGCCACCTCAGCCCGCATTGTCCAGGCCGACGACAACACCCCTGAATACCAGGCGGAACTCGCGGCACTGAACTGCCTTGACCCGATCAACCAGGGCGGCGGCACCCCGGATGACCCGGACCTGTGGCTCGGAACCTGTGCTCAGGACGGCGCCGCCAAGTACTCACTTCAGCCGGCCTTCATCCGGGGCACCAACGTGACCGGTGCTTCCGCCGGTATCGCCCAGGGCGGAGTGGGTGGCTGGGTCGTGAGTCTGACGTTCGATAGCGAGGGAGCCGCGGCCCTCTCGCAGGCGTCCCAGGAGCTCTACGCGCTGCCCGATTGCGCACCGGGCGGTGCCAGCCCCTGTAATGCGTTCGCCATCGTGCTCGACGGTGTTGTCGTCTCGTCGCCTCGATTCAACGAGCCGATTCTCGGCGGTCAGGCGCAGATCGAAGGCAACTTCACCGCCCAGGAGGCACAAGACCTCGCCAACATCCTGAGCTACGGTGCCCTTCCGGTCACCTTGAGCGTCGAAGAGGTCACGACCATCTCGCCGACGCTGGGCTCCGATCAGCTCCGCGCGGGCCTTATCGCGGGCGTGCTCGGACTCATCCTCGTCATCGTGTACCTGCTGCTGTACTACCGAGCCCTGGGACTCGCGGCGGCACTCAGCCTCGGTGTCGCGGGCGTCATGCTCTACTTCCTCATCATCGCCCTCGGCAACGCGATCGGCTTCACGCTGACCCTTGCCGGTGTCGCGGGCATCATCGTCGCCATCGGTATCACGGCCGACACCTTCATCATCTATTTCGAGCGTATCCGCGATGAGATTCGTGAAGGGGCCTCGCTGCGCCAGGCGACGGACGCTGGCTGGGTCCGGGCGCGACGTACCCTGCTGGCGGCTGACTTCGTCACCCTCCTCGGCGCCATCGTGCTGTACGTCCTCTCCGTTGGCAGCGTCCGCGGCTTCGCTTTCGCCCTCGGACTCACGACGATTGTTGACGTCGTCGTCGCGTTCCTCTTCACCCACCCAGCCGTCGTGCTCTTTGGGCGGACGAAGTGGATGCAGAAGGGAAGTTGGCTCACTGGACTTGACCCGCGCCGACTCGGCGGCGCGGCTGCTCCGCCCCCGGAAGAACCGAAGGGCAAATCGGTGCCCGTTGGTGCCTCGGCTGGTAATGACGAAGGGGAGGAGTCCTGATGTCCGCCAAGCTCAGCCTCGGTGCTCGCCTCTACACGGGGGAGACCTCCGTCGACTTCGTCGGTCGCCGTCGTACCTGGTACATCATGTCCGGGATCATCCTGCTCATTGCGATCGCCGCGGTCGGTATCCGCGGCCTGAACCTCGGCGTCGAATTCACCGGCGGCGCTGTGTTCACGGTTCCGCAGTCCTCGTGCTCGGTGGAAGATGCCCGCACGGCGACCCAGAGCGTCATCGGTGGTGAGCCGATCGTCACGCAGACCGGTCAGGACATCATCCGGATTCAGACCGAACCGCTCTCGCAGGAGCAGAACCTCGCCGTCACGTCCGCCCTCGGTGAAGCGTGCGGTATCAACTCCACCGACGTGACCGTTCAGTCGGTGGGCCCCACCTGGGGTGCGGAGATCACCGGCAAGGCGCTCCAGGCACTGGTCGTCTTCCTCATCCTCGTCGTGGTCTTCCTTTCGATCTACTTCGAGTGGCGCATGGCGTTGGCGGCCCTGGTCGCCCTCTTCCATGACGTGATCATCACGGTCGGTATCTACGCGCTGACCGGCCTCGAGGTCACGCCGGCGACGGTAATCGGTGTCCTGACGATTCTCGGCTACTCGCTCTACGACACCGTCGTGGTCTTCGACAAGGTCAAGGAAAACACCCGGGGCATCACCGGTCAGTCCGTCCAGACCTACAGCGAGGCGGCCAACCTCGCGGTGAACCAGACGGTGGTGCGATCGATCAACACCTCGGTCGTCGCCCTGCTGCCCGTCGTCGCGATCATCATCGTGGGTGCCGGACTCCTCGGCGCCGGAACCCTGCTGGACCTGGCTGTCGCGCTCTTCATCGGTATGGCGGCAGGCACCTACTCGTCGATCTTCATCGCGACGCCGTTCCTTGCCCAGCTCAAGGAGCACCAGCCCGAGATCAAGGCCGTCAGTGCTCGCGTGGCCGCGCGTCGCTCCTCGGCGGCCAAGCGTGGCGGTGGCACTGAAGGCGACGAGACCACCGCGGTCAAGGCCGGGGTGGCATCGACGACCGCCTTAGCACCGGGGGAGCGGCAGCAACCGAAGCGACGTCCGCGATCCAAGCGCGGGCGAGGCTAAGACCCGCCATGCGGCGGCGCACCTCGTACACTGGCCAAACCGGCGGGGAGGTGTGAGTGGCGCAGGATGTTTCGCGCGAGGCGTTGCCCGTGGCTGAGAGCGCCCAGGGCGGATTCCGTTCGCGCCTGGCGCGCTTTACCGGTTCGCGTACGGGGCCACCCGAGACCGAGGAGCTAATCCGGACCCTGCGCCAGTTCCATCCCAAGTCCGATGTCCGTGAAATACAGCGCGCCTACGAGACGGCCGCTTTCTTGCATCGCGATCAAAAGCGCCGGTCTGGCGACCCCTACATCACGCACCCCTTGGCCGTGGCCACGATCCTTGCGGAGCTGGGCATGACGGCCCCGACCCTGGCGGCCGCGCTCCTGCATGACACCGTCGAGGACACCGGCTACACGCTGGAGGAAGTCAAGGAGGACTTCGGCGAGGAGATCGCCGCCCTCGTCGATGGCGTGACCAAACTCGACCAGGTCAAGTATGGCGACACGTCAGCGGCCGAGACCGTGCGCAAGATGGTCGTGGCGATGGCGCGAGACATTCGTGTGCTGGTCATCAAGTTGGCGGATCGTTTGCACAACATGCGGACGCTGGGCTTCATGCCTGCCGAGAAGCAGGAGAAGAAGGCGCGCGAAACCCTCGAAATCTATGCGCCTCTTGCCCATCGGCTCGGCATGAACACGATGAAGTGGGAACTTGAAGATCTCGCGTTCGCCAATCTCTATCCCAAGATTTTCGAAGAGATTGAGCGCCTCGTCAGTCAGCGGGCTCCCTCACGGGAGCAGTACCTCACCCAGGTGATCACCAACATCGAAACCGATCTTCGTGCCGCGCGAATCAAAGTCTCGGTCACGGGACGACCGAAGCACCTCTACAGCGTGTACCAAAAGATGGTCGTGCGAGGCCGGGATTTTGCCGACATTTATGACTTGGTCGGTGTGCGCATTCTGGTGGAGTCGGTGCGGGACTGCTATGCGGTCCTGGGCATCATCCACTCGCGCTGGAGCCCGGTGCCCGGTCGCTTCAAGGACTTCATCGCGATGCCGAAGTTCAACATGTACCAGTCTTTGCATACGACGGTGATCGGCCCCGAGGGCAAGCCTGTAGAACTCCAGATTCGAACCTGGGACATGCATCGTGCTGCCGAATTCGGTGTTGCGGCGCACTGGCGCTACAAGCAACGCGATGTCGGTGGCAAGCAGGGTCCTGACGACTTCGGCTGGCTTCGGCAATTGCTGGAGTGGCAACGAGAAACCGAGGACCCAGACGAGTTCCTCGATGGGCTGCGCTACGACCTGTCATCCTCGGAGGTCTTTGTCTTCACGCCCAAGGGCGATGTCGTGGCCCTTCCGCAGGGCAGTACCCCGGTGGACTTCGCCTATAGCGTGCACACGGAGGTGGGGCATCGGTGCGTGGGTGCCCGTGTCAACGGCAAGTTGGTGCCGCTGGATTCCGAACTCACCAACGGGGATGTGATTGAGGTCTTCACATCCAAGGCCGAAGGAGCTGGGCCCAGCCGGGACTGGCTCACCTTCGTCAAGTCACCCCGCGCCCGCAACAAGATCAAATCGTGGTTCTCCAAGGAGCGGCGCGATGAGGCCATCGAGCAGGGCAAGGAATCCATCGTCCGTGCCATGCGCAAAGAAGGGCTGCCGCTTCAACGACTGATGACGAATCAGTCGTTGAACACGATCGCTGCCGATCTGCACCAGCAGGATGTCTCAGCCCTGTACGCGGCGGTGGGCGAAGGTCGCATTGCGGCGTCGACGATCGTGCGTCGTTTGGTCGACGCGGCGGGTGGCGTCGACGGGGCCGCTGATGATGCGGCGGAGGCCTTTACGCCGTCGGGGCGGCGATCGGTGGCCTCGGGGGATCCGGGTGTCATCGTCAAGGGCGCGACCGATGTGTGGATCAAGTTGGCCCGATGCTGCACCCCCGTCCCCGGAGACGACATCGTGGGATTCGTCACGCGCGGTGCCGGTGTCTCCGTGCATCGGCGTACCTGCGTCAATGTGCCGGGCCTTGAAGCTCAGCAAGCCGCGGGATCGCGGTTCGTCGATGTCGAGTGGGCTCCGTCGGGCGGCGGCGTGTTCCTCGTCAATATCCAGGTCGAGGCCCTCGACCGTGCCCGCCTACTCTCGGACGTTACGCGCGCGCTGTCCGATCAGCACGTGAACATTCTGAGCGCTTCCGTCACCACCACACGCGAACGTGTCGCCATCTCGCGATTCACCTTTGAGATGGCCGATCCCAAACATCTGGGATCGGTGCTCAGGACGGTGCGGCACGTCGACGGCGTCTTCGACGCCTACCGGGTCTAGCTGAAATCGAGTCGTCAGCTGCCGAAGTCGCTCATCGTGCCCTCGACTGCGGCGAGAAGGGCACGGGTTGACGCCACCGTGTCCTCGGCCTTGGCGACCGCGCGGGCGTTGCCACTCGCCACGGCTTCCGCCAGGGCCTTCTCGGCCTTGTCGAGTGAGGCCCGGAACTTCTCCGCGGTATCGGATGCTCGCGCTAGGCGCTCGGGATCGGTGGCCACCCACCGCTTCTGATCGGCCGAGCGGACAGACTCCTCCACCGCGCGTAGTCGCTTTTCGACCCGGGCCTTATCGGTGCGCGGGACGTGGCCGATCTCCTCCCAGCGCTCCTGAATGGACCGCAGCGCCTGCTTCGCGGACTCAAGGTCCTTCACCGGCAGAAGTGCCTCAGCCTCGGTGAGCAACCCAAGCTTGCCTTCGAGATTGCTCTTGAACTCCACATCGCGCTCGGCGTTGGCCGCGTCACGTGCAGCGAAGAACGTGTCCTGGGCGGCACGGAAGCGTGCCCAGAGTTTGTCTTCCACCTGGCGACCGGCGTGGCCCGCGGCCTTCCATCGATCCATGAGGGTGCGGTACTGCCGTGTGGCGTCGCCCCACTCCGTCGAGGTCGCGAGCGCCTCCGCCTCAGCGATGAGGGACTCCTTGGCGGCCACGGCTTCGCGACGCTCCGATTCGCGCGAGGCGAAGTGCTGACGTCGAGCGCGGTCAAAGCTGGTCCGCGCCGTGCTAAAGCGCTTCCACAGCGCCTGCTCCCGATTGCGATCGACCCGCGGCGCGGACTTCCACGCGTCGAGGAGTGCCGCGAACCGCTCGCCGGTGGCCTTCCATTGCCGGGATTCGGTCAACGACTCCGCCTCGACGACGATTGCCTCGCGCGCGGCAAGGGCCTCGGCGCGCTGTTGCTGGCGGGCCTTGTCGCGGGCCTTCTGCGCCTGCGCGATGAGTTCCTCGGCCTCATCGCAGGCGCGAGCCAACTCGACGACGTCCCCGAGGAATGCGGGTTCAGCCAACCCTGCCCGAGCGTGGTCGATGGCGGTGCGCGCTGTGTCGAGCCCGCGTCCTTCGCGCAGGCGATGGGCGGCGAGATCCACCTCCACGAGCAGGTCGTCGTACTTGCGGCCGAAAAAAGCCAGTCCCTCCTCGGGCGTCCCGGCAGCCCAGTTGCCGACCGCGATCTCCCCGTCGGGTGTTCGCAGCCATACGGTCCCGCCGTCGTCGATGCGGCCGAAGTCGGCCGGGTTGGTGCGACGCGGTGCCGGAACGGCAGCGGCGGGAGCGGGTCGCCGAAGCCGGGTGGGGGTCGGTGCCGGGCCCGGCATCGGGATCACGCGTACTGACGCCGTCTCGACCACGACGGTGCCGTCGTCCGCGACGATCGTTGTGTGCGATGCCTCGATGGCCTCCGCCACGGCAGGAGTCTCGATCGCTGGCTGCGGCTCGCGTCCCTCCAGGACTCCAAAGGCCGGTGGCGCCTCAGGAGTCACCTCGATGATCTCGGGCACATGCTCGCTATCCGCGGGACCTGCTCCAGGCTGATCGGTCATGACTGCACTCCCTAGTTGGCCGGCGTCGCCGTGATCGTCGCCGTTTCAATCACGACCGGTTGAGCCGGTGGCCCGTCGGAGCCACCGCCTTCCACTCCGGCCGCCGCGATGCCTGTGACGACATCGAGTCCCTGGGTGACCTCGCCCCAAATCGTGTACCCCGAGGGGAGGGTCGTGTTCTCGTAGACGATGAAGAACTGGCTGCCACCGGTGCCTGGACCGGCGTTCGCCATTGCCACGGTCCCGGCGGGGTAGTTGTCCGCACCCTCCACAGGGAGGTTCTCGTCGGGGATTGCGTAGCCCGGGCCGCCCGTGCCGTTGCCGGCTGGGTCACCGCACTGCAGGACGTAGATGCCGGCGGTGGTGAGACGGTGACAGGCGGTGAGGTCGAAGTAGCCCTCCTCAGTGAGGAAGACCATTGAGTTCACGGTGTCGGGCGCGAGGTCGGGGAGGGTCTCGATGACGATGTCGCCACAGTTGGTGGCGAGGGTCATCGTGTAGGCCGTGCCGGGTTCGAGTGCGTTGGCGGGTGCGGCATCCCAGGACAGGTCGTCCGGGCGGGGCGTCGGAGCCGGCGCACAATCGGGGTCCACAGGGGCGTCGGTGGGGGCGTCGGTGGCCCCATCGGTGGGCGCGTCCGTCGGTGCCTCGGTGGGGGTGTCTGTCGGTGCCTCGGTTGGATCGACGGGGGCCGTCGTGGCGTCGGTGGGCTGACCGGCGTCAGGCGTGCTGGACGGACGCGTGAGAGCGAACCACGTGATGCCACCCACGATGACGGCGAGGACGACAACGACCGCCACGATGGTGTTGGTTCGCTTGCGGCGGGAGGAAGCCTCGGCCCGGCGGGCAGCCTGGCGCTCGGCCTTGGCCCGCGCAACCTCCCGGCGGCGCTTGCTCGACGTCACTGATTCCTCCCGTTGCGTTGCGAGGGCGCGGTTGCGCCGTCGCGCGAGTCTACGTAGGCGCGGCTGCGGGATGCCGCCCCGGTAGGCTCAGGCGCGCCCGTAGTCCCCGCTGTGACCCGTCGTCCCCGCAGGGAACTGTCTCGCCTGGAGGTGTCCCAGCATGGAGGTCCGCGTGCTCGCCTGGAGAACACTGTGTTGGTGAAAGGGTTCCCCGCGGGTGCTTGGGGCACGAATTGTTATGCGGTCGCAACCGGTGAGGGCGAAGACTGTCTCGTCGTCGACCCCGGCCAGGCGAGTCTGGGGCCGCTGCAGGATCTCCTCGAGAAGCATCGTCTTCGCCCGGTGGCCGTCCTGCTCACCCATGGTCACCTCGATCACGTGTGGTCGGTTGCACCGCTCACGGCTGGTCGCGATATTCCTGCCTACATCCACACCGATGACCGCTATCGGCTCGCGGACATCGTGGGGACGACGTTCAGCATGTCGCGCGATCAACTGATGTCGATGACCCAGGGCGAACTCGAGCTCACCGAACCGGACGACGTCCGACTGCTCACTGACGGGGAGAGGATCGAGATCGCTGGGATCCCTCTGACCGTCGCGCACGCGCCAGGACACACGGAGGGTTCGGTCACCTTCGGTGTCGAACGCGAGGAGACGAGGCCGCCGATCCTGTGGAGCGGTGATCTCCTCTTCGCAGGATCGATCGGTCGGACCGACCTACCCGGAGGTGATCCTGCCGCGATGACCGAAAGTCTTCAGCGCGTGATCACACCGCTGGACGATGACACGGTCGTGCTGCCGGGCCATGGAGAGACGACCACGATCGGACGGGAGCGCGCTACCAACCCCTTCCTCCTCGAACTCGGCTCGGCGCCGAAGCCGCGGGGGTTGTGATGGCTCGGCCCGCCACACTGTCCGGCTTCCCTGAGTGGCTGCCCGAGGGTCGCCTCGTGGAGCTCGCTGTCCTCGACGCCGCCCAGCGCATCTTTGAATTGCACGGATTCAGTTCGCTCGAGACACGCAGTGTGGAGCCGGTCGATGTCCTTCTCCGCAAGGGTGAGATCGACAAGGAGGTCTACTCCGTTCGCCGCATCCATGATGAGCCTGGCTCCGATGATGCCCTCGCGCTGCATTTCGACCTCACCGTTCCCTTTGCGCGCTACGTCGTTGAGAACGCCGGGCGCCTTGAATTCCCGCTTCGCCGCTACCAGATCCAGAAGGTCTGGCGGGGAGAGCGGCCGCAGGAGGGTCGCTTTCGCGAGTTCACCCAGGCGGATATCGACATCGTCGACGTCAACGAGTTGGCAGCGCAGCACGAAGCTGAGATGGCCCTGGTCATGGCTGAGGTCTTCGCCGCACTGCCGTTCCTGCCTACGGTCCGCATCTGCGTCAACAACCGCAAGATTCTGGAGGGTTTCTATGCGGGCTTGGGCATCACCGATACCGCGAACGTCCTGCGGGCCATCGACAAGCTCGACAAGGTCGGCGCCGACCGGGTGCGCCAAATGCTCCGTGACGATGGGGGGCTCGCGGACTCCGCCGTAGACGCCGTGTTGGCGTTGGCGCAGATTCGCGCTGCGGACATGTCCTTCGTTCAGGAAGTGCAGGCACTCGGCGTGCGCAACGCATTGCTCGACGAGGGCCTCGCCGAACTCGCTGCGGTCATCGCCACGACTTCGGCGCGCCAGCCGGGCGTGGTGATGGCCGACCTGCACATCGCGCGCGGCCTCGACTACTACACCGGGACCGTCTACGAAACGTTCCTCGAGGGCTATGAATCCTTCGGGTCGATTTGTTCCGGGGGTCGCTATGACTCGTTGGCCACCGACGGAAAGACCACCTACCCAGGAGTCGGTATCTCGCTCGGGGTGACACGCTTGGTCTCGCTGCTCCTGGGGCGCGGACTGGTGCGCGCCACGCGCAAGGTTCCCTCCGCCGTCCTCGTCGCCGTCACGGATGACGAGTCGCGGGGTGCCAGCGATGCGGTCGCCGCCGGATTGCGCCAGCGCGGCATCCCCTGCGAGGTCGCCCCGCGGGCCGCCAAGTTCGGCAAGCAGATTAAGTACGCCGACCGGAGGGGCATACCGTTCGTCTGGTTCCCGGCTGGCGCAGACGATGCCGGCGACAGCGTCAAAGACATCCGGAGTGGTGAGCAGATCCCGGCGGACCCCGGCACCTGGTCGCCCCCCGATACTGATCGATGGCCGCAGATCGTGGCCGCGACCGAAGAAGGAGCATCGTGATTCGCACGCACGAGGCCGGCACCTTGCGTGCCGACGATGTCGACTCGACCGTCACTCTCGCGGGGTGGGTAGCTCGGCGACGCGACCATGGTGGCGTGGCGTTTCTGGATCTGCGCGATGCCTCCGGCGTCGTTCAGGTCGTGGTGCGCGAGGCCGACGTTGCCCATGGTCTGCGGGACGAGTACTGCATCAAGGTCGTGGGCACGGTGGAGCGCCGCCCCGAGGGCAACGAGAACCCCGACCTCCCGACGGGTCAGATCGAGGTCATGGCGGACGTCGTCGAGGTCCTCAGTGAGTCCGCGCCGCTGCCGTTCCCCATCGATGACCGCATCAACGTTGGCGAGGAAGCCCGCCTGCGCCACCGCTACCTGGACCTGCGCAGGGCAGGGCCGGGCGGCAACCTCCGCATGCGCTCTGAGCTGAATCGCATCTGCCGGCAGGTCCTGTTTGACCGCGGCTTCTTGGAGATCGAGACGCCGACCCTCACCGCGTCAACCCCGGAAGGCGCCCGCGACTTCCTTGTGCCCGCGCGGCTGCAACCGGGATCGTGGTACGCCCTCCCGCAGTCGCCGCAATTGTTCAAGCAACTACTCATGGTGGCCGGCATGGAGCGCTACTTCCAGATCGCCCGCTGCTACCGGGATGAGGATTTCCGCGGTGACCGGCAGCCGGAGTTCACCCAGTTGGACATCGAGATGTCTTTTGTCGAGCAGGCCGATGTCATCGCGGTGGGGGAGGCAGTGGTCCGTGCTCTGTGGAAGGGCATCTTGGACGTGGATCTCGGCGATATCCCGCACATGACCTACGCCGAGGCGATGCGGCGTTTCGGCACCGACAAGCCCGACCTGCGCTTCGATCTCGAACTCGTCGACCTCACGGACTACTTCACGGATACGCCGTTCCGGGTGTTCCAAGCGCCGTACGTGGGCGCGGTGGTGATGCCCGGGGGAGCGGATCAACCGCGCCGTCAGTTCGATGCGTGGCAAGAATGGGCCAAGCAGCGCGGTGCCAAGGGGCTGGCCTACGTCACCTTCACGGAGGACGGCGAACTTGGCGGCCCGGTGGCCAAAAATCTGTCGGATGCTGAGCGCGCGGGCCTGCGCGAAGCCGTGGGCGCCCAGCCGGGAGACTGCGCGTTCTTCGCTGCCGGCCCTCTCGCCGATGCACGAGCCCTGCTTGGAGCGGCACGACTTGAGATCGCGCAGCGCTTGGGACTCGTCGATGAGTCCGAATGGTCGTTCCTGTGGGTCGTCGATGCACCCATGTTCGAGCGCACCGAGGAGGACGACGGGACGCAGGGTTGGACGGCGGTGCATCACCCGTTCACGTCGCCAAACGCCGACTGGATCGAGACCTTCGAGTCGGCTCCCGATCGGGCGCTGGCCTGGGCCTACGACATGGTCTGCAACGGCAACGAGATCGGTGGCGGATCAATCCGTATTCACCAGCGAATCGTCCAGGAGCGCGTCTTCGGTCTGCTGGGGATGACCGAGGAGGAGGCCCAGTCGAAGTTCGGGTTCCTGCTCGATGCGTTCCAGTTTGGTCCGCCCCCGCATGGCGGGATCGCCTTTGGCATTGATCGGGTGGCCATGCTCTTGGCGGGCGCCTCGAGTATTCGCGATGTCATTGCCTTCCCCAAGACCGGCGGTGGGCAGGACCCGCTCACTGGCGCGCCGACACCGATCACGCCGAAGCAGCGCAAGGAGGCGGGAATCGATGCAGCACCCGCTGCTGCTGGCCCGACCGGCTGATCCCTTCCTGCGGTTGCGCCTCGCGGACGGCGCCGGGGTTGAGGACTATGTGGTCGATGGCGATCACGTGGCGTTCATTCGACGCGGCCGTCGGGCCGAGGAGACCTGGGTGAGCGCCCTCGGGGATGACCCGGCGCGGATCCGGGGGCTCATTGAGGTGCTCCGGGTGCACGGTCTGGACGGCGTACACGTCCACGATCACATCTACGACACTCTTCCGCCGTCCTTGCAGGGCCCAGACCCCGGCCACTGGTCCCTGTGGGAACT
>Ga0075460_10000719_pt1 | contig 12836 bp, 18 predicted proteins | sample DEB08_DNA_3_FD_77580 | JGI IMG/M metagenome (GOLD analysis project Ga0075460, IMG submission 77580) | Aqueous microbial communities from the Delaware River and Bay under freshwater to marine salinity gradient to study organic matter... | ecosystem: Environmental > Aquatic > Marine > Coastal ...
TGATACAATCAAAATATGCCATAATCTCGCGAGAGCCATCAAAAGCGTCTGTACGAATATGGTCTGGTAAGTAATGATATTCTGGATATGCCTCTTCATACTTTTCAAAAGTTTTACGAGGAATACACATGAAACCAGTACCGGCTTCTAATACTTCTACGGGAGAATCAACACGAAAACTAGTTTGACCATGTGCTGGATTGAATACATAGTCTCCAACAAATTGTTCTAGTTGGAAAGGATTTTCATCAGCATAACCTCGTTTCACTGCCTTCGCGACCTTTTCCCAAGAAATAGACTTCTTTGGATACGGTCCAGTGATAATGTCAATATTGTTGGGATCTTGCATTTGAAGAGCAACAAGAGCAAACACATCGTTTGGATGAAATCCAATATCACTATCAATGAACATCATATGTGTACAATCACTACGAAGAAATTCATCAACGCAATAATTACGAGCACGAGTGATAAGCGATTCATTGAAGAGATAGTAAAACTTTGTAGTAACTCCATACTTCGTTGCCATCATCCCTAAATCATTAGTCGATTTACAATACATACCAGCACACTGGCCACCATACATTGGTGTAGCAACGAAGATTTTAGCCTTCTTTAGTTCTTCAACTGATATTTTGAGTTCCATCGGTAGTCCCTTCATCATTTACTTCGTTCAACACTAGAGGTTCAGCAGTCTCTAGTTGGGGATATTGATTATCATGATTATAGATAGCGATGATACCATAATGAATAACTTTCATCAGGTCTTTACGCCAATCATCCGGTGTACCCTTTTCACCATAACGCTGAACATATTTCATAATGCTGCCGATACAAAATCCAGCACCATGGCCAGAGTCAAGAATAAAATCTGTTGCTTGATACTTATTCTTTGAATAATGTTGCTTATAGGTGGAATTGATATACTCGTAAATTTCTTCTAATAGTTTTTCTTCGTTGTATTTATACTGTATTGACATGTGTTACTCTCCTCGACTTTTGTAACTCTTCAACATCTATTTTAAGCTCTATTCAATTTTCCATTATCACATCTTACATTCTGTGAAGTCTGCTCGATACCATTTTGCTTGAGCTTCTGGGGAGGTATCTTTCTGCCATTTCTTAGTATCTGGATTATATGCCCCAACTCTTGATGATATTTCTCGGATTACTTCATCCATTACCTTATCACCATGATATCCATACTTAGCTATCTCACCATAAGCGAATACAATAATATCTGCCATAGCATCAATTCTACCTTCAATATCAGGGGAGGCAATGAATTCCCCCAACTCTTCTACAATCATAGATACGAACCCATTGCGATCGGGTTCTTGCTGAGTAATAAGTCTTTCGTCAGACCAGTCTTTAATACGTTCAAAATTAGTTGCCATTCATTCATCTCCAAAATAATAAGGGTTTTCAACTGTCACAAATGATTGACTTTCTTCAATAGATCTATTATATAGATCAATCTTGTGCATGATATTAGGATTAATGCTATCACTATTTTTAAATCGTGTTGATGAAAATGTCAAGTCATTATCAAGAAACAATGGACTAATCTCATTACGAAAAGCAAATAATGATTCACCCGTATACCACATACAACTAAAAGTGCCGTCAATATCATCTGGTGTACTAGTCTGGAGAAGCTTCTCTAGGATAAGCATTGTATCCCATGTATTAGACGATCCAAGGTCTACCTGAAGCTTCTTAATATTATTATCCTTTACAATACCATTGTGCCATAACATATTGCTGCCTATTACTGCCGGATGAATAGAATCATTATTAATATTCATTGTAGTAGGTGCTTGTTGGTGTGCAATGATATATGATTCATTTTCATCAAAGATATGTTTATCCAAATCAAGAGGACCAAAGTCCTTTGACTGATACCTTACTTCATACGTCTTTGTATTGAATACAGTAATAGAGTGAGAGTGCTGACCTCTATAAGCATTTAGCTCAGCCAGCTCCTTCACTCTATCTTTACTAAACGATCCGATTATTGAGCACATAGTTTGTTCCAATCAATATCAATTTGATATGCAATTGGATCTGGAATCTTAGCCTTTGCAAAGTTAGCAATACGCTCTGCACAAGAAGGACACTTACCACAACTACGTCCTTCACTATCAGGATCATAGCAGGTTAATGTATGTATAAGAAGATCCGTAAGACCCAATTCTTTACATATATTAATCTCTTGTTCCTTTGAAAGCAACGAGAAAGGTGCAATAATTTCTACTTTATGTGTACGATTCTGTACTGCTACTGCATTAATAGAATCCACAAACCGTTGGCTCGTATCCCAATAACCATACTCATCATGCACCTGTAATCCCGTAAAGACATGGGAAGCATCCGATGCTTCTGCCTGTGCCATTGTCAAAGACAATAGAATAAGATTACGAAACGGAACATAGGTCTTTGGCTGCGGGTCACCTAATACATCTTTAATAGTAGGCATAGCAACATCTGTTCCGCCTATATTAGCAGAAATTGGTTTTGCTATTTCACCTAGTATTCCTAGGTCTAATATCTTATGACCCGCTCCTAACTTCTTAGTTAGCTCTGCAGCCTTATCTAATTCAATACGTTGCTTCTGACCATAATCATATGACAAGGCAAACACTCGCTCAGGCCCATACTTCTCACATAGAATCATAGTCATAATAGAGGAATCTAATCCCCCCGAAAGAACCGCTAATACGTTCTTATCAGTATTCGGTAATCTATCTAATGCTTCACTTAGGTTCATTTTTATTAATCCTTTCTATTTCACGTTCAATATACCATTTAGCCTTATTCAAGTCTTCAATCTCTTTTTCCGAACCACGATAGCCTTCTTCTGCTTTACGCCCAGCACGAAGAAGATACTTAACCGCATTGCCACGAGAAAAATTCAATTGAAAGAATTCAATGATATCAATGACTTGATATCCACCGGCATGACTCTTATAATGATCAGGATTAATATTATCCACCGATCTAACCATTCACAATCTCCTTAAACATATTAACGTTATGATAAAGTAAATTCATATCAATGTCACCTTCTTTTAAATGATATACAGAATCAAAGTTTGATTTAGGTTTATCATCTATACCAAGAGGACCATAGGATATTCCATCAATAGCTGCCATAATAGGATTTGATGTGTCAATTGAATGTACCCAATCATACTGCTTATAGTTACTAAACTCTTCCGCCAACCATGTGCCGAGAAGATGATGCTTACGATCTCTATTGATACATTCAAGATTCATATAATGTAAAAGAGCTTTACGCTCTGCCGATTGTTTATAGGGGGTTTTATCAATCCAATTATACACAAAGGGAATACCAATCATAGCAGGATTAAACCCATCAAATACACGATAGCATTCAATCATTTCCTGTGGGCTTGATCCTTGTATGACAAGCATGCTATGTTGATGACATGATGGGTATGCGTCCCAGAATTCTTTTGACCGTCTTATAGTCTCATTCATATTGCCTAGGACATCCGGTAAGATTATAATGTCCGGATTTAATCTTTCATAGTATTCAAATAATACTTCATTATCTAATGATTCGCCAAGTTCAAAGCATGAGTTATCAAGATATACAGTTCCGCCTGCCTTACGATATTCATAAGCTTTAGCTGCATATACTTCGTCTTCGATCATCTTATGAAGAAGTACATACATGTAGTCACTAATCTTATCTTGGTGATCATCAATTAAATTCAAAGGAATCTCATGTGATATTAATTTCATATATACCTCGAAACATTATTAAAGAATATTTCCTTATCATTATATAGATGAGGTTTTTGATTGATACGCTCCGTGATGCGATCAATAGCTATACTATAATCATATAATGAGGGTGAATAATCACCCCGTAATTCATCTGTATATGATAATATAATACGTTCTAACCTTTGTAAATATTTTGCTTTATCTACTCGGATTTCACGATTTAACATTTCATAATAAAGATCTGTAAACCTTTCCTGAACATACTTTCCCTTGTTATAAAAGAATTTACAATGGCCACCATTTAATGTGTATTGCTCTGGGATGTCATCCATAGGAACATTATTATGGATGCGTCTTTGTATTAAATGTAGGAATTGTGTAATTTCTTTATATTCAGCTACAAGGTGAACTCTAGTCAAATGTTCAGGTTCAATAATATTCAACCTGGTCATAATATATATTTCACTCCATAATTGTTAATGCTTACCAGTATACTTCTTTCCTTGTGCACGGGCCTTGGCTGCAGCCTTTTGTCCCGCTCTCACCTGTTTTTGAAACTTAGCTTTACCTAATCTTTTACGACCTGCGGCTGCAGCAATTGCTCCAGCTTTATCATAGGATACTCCTGCAGACTTAGCAATCTTTTTTACAAAGATATCCTTACCCGCGGCATCCTTAGGGCCTTCATTAATATAACATTCTTCCCAAAATTCACGAAAGGTTTTATACTTTTCTGGTTCCCGTTTCATGAGTCTCTCTTTCTGTTTATAGTTATGAGTCCCGGGTTTTGATTTCATTTTCCAAAAACTTTTACGTTCTGGACGAGGTTTATTAGCATCCGGATCTAGAGGCCTATCAAACATCTTAGCTAGTTTCTCGGGCGAGTGGAAGCCGCCAACAACAGACCATGGCTCATGCTTAGGATCTTTTTTAGTTCGGATATCATGATTCATAACGGTTCGCGTGCCGCCATCAGATGACTTCAAGCTAATGGCATACCTATTAATACCTTTACGGCTTGTGCTTACAACTGTATATACTTTACCATCAGGAGATTTAAGTTTGATATCTTTTACTACCTGTCCTGCACCGTTCTTTAACGGGACATATACCATTATCTCTTATCCAATTCTTGTTTTAAATTATCAAGAAATTCAGTATGTGCTTTAGGCACTGATTTATATTGAAAGCCGTATTTTCTTTTTGAAAGATCTTTATACACCTTCTGTAGATCATCAGTAGATATTTTAGATAGATCATTAGCCGAGTCTTCAGTCGAGTTAAATTTATTTTTATTTGACTCTAATTTAGACACAGCGTCCTCAAATTTCTTTCTCTGATCCCCTTTATATGAGACACCTGTCATCTTTAACCAATTATGAACTCTGCCATAATTGTGAATGTTTTTATTCTTATTTAAAAATGACATTACATAAGATATCTTTTTATCAACATCTTTAACACCACGCGCATTAGTTCTTACAATTTGCCAAGCAATATTAAACTTATTTGCACGTGATGCATTCTCACCTAAAAAGTTAGAGAATGTTAACATTAGATAACTCCTGTCTTATACTTCGGATCTTCCTTATCATAAGGCTCGCCTAACATATTACGCCAATGAATTCTTACATCTTTACGTAGCTTATCTGTTTCAGGTTGATTCTTTGTCTTACCTGTTCTATGAACAGAAGCCGTGAGAACATTTAATACGCGACGAACTGCTTTAGGATCATCCTTATTCTTTTCAAAATAAGTACGCAAAGTCTTTACATTTTCTTTATGATTATTAATCCAATTACCTATCAGACTTTTACGAATAGCCTGCCATTCTGGATTATCAACAACTTTTTTAATATTCATACCTTTAACTTCTTTGGATGCTTCTCTAAGAAACTCATTGAAGTGTAGCATGTTCGTATTTCTCCATTATTCTAAAGATACGTTGTATTTCATCGTAATTCCAACAACGCATTTCTGTTATACCAGAAACTTTTGCTGGCTCATACCAATCATGAAATCTATCACCATTGGCAATAGTATTTATAATAAACTCTTCTAGCTTGAGAGCATGACTCTCTGATTTACACCATACAGACTTCATTACCTTAATATCAGGAAACGTCTCTATGATAGGATTAGGCTCGTCTGGACCATTATAAGTAAGTCTTTTCATAGCATCTGATGATGATGTGATACCTACTTTATAAACCGTAGACGGCTTACCATTAGTTCTCTTGAGCTTTGCAAGATAAACTTTATAAGGTCGAGTATTCAAACTTTCATTCCTTCACCAGACATCATAAAGTTTACTGCAAACTTATCTACTTGATTTGTTGATTTGAGTGCAGCTAGACGAACAAGAGCCAATGCTTTAGTTTCCTTTCTAGCATGTGCTACAGATATCAAATTTTCCATAGCTACTTTTTTATCAGCAAGAGAACGAGCACTCCAGACGTTCTTTACTTCTTCTGTAAGATCTTTAGATGACATATCTGATCTCCTTTTCTATATATTAATATAGCATATCGGAGACCAGATGTCAACGGGAAAATGCATTTTTTTTGAAATTATTTTGTGGAAAATTGCAATTTAATGTTATCAAAGAACTCTTGCTTAACCTCATCCTTCCAAAACTTACCATGTAAGACAGTAGTCTGTGTAAGAGAAGAATGGGCCATAATACCACGATTAACACAGCAGCCATGCTCTGCCTGAATATATACTGCGACGTCTTCTGATTCTGTAGCTTTCATAATTTCATCCGCAATATCATTACAAAGCTCTTCTTGTAATGTACCACGACGAGAACACCATTGTGCTATACGTGTATACTTTGATAAACCAATTACCTTCTCGCCAGGAATAATACCTATGTATGCAACACCAGCAACCGGTTGATGATGATGAGAGCACATTGACTTGAGTTCTGATCTAACTACCAGCATACCGTGATATGATCTCTTTCCTATATTAGGAAACGACGTGGCTTCCGGAATTGATTCATATCGACCAGACATAATCTCATTGAAATACATCTTAGCTAAGCGTTTAGCCGTACCCTTTGAATTAGGATCATTATGTCTATCAATCAAAAGAGTGTCTAATACACTCTCAAAAGCTTCTGTGGCCTCACTGATTAGTATCTGCTTTTGCTCTTCATTTACATACTCACTGATATTATCACCGGCCCAAAATCTCTTATTATCAGCAATCATATGAGATCTAATCTCATCACTTAGCTTTGTCATATTAATTCCTTTCCCATGGAAATACAATCCAATCACTATTATATTCTCTTACACCCGGAAAATCAACAGTAAATTTTGATTCAACACGTTCAATTAAGCACGCAGTTCGTACATGATTATCTATCAGTTGAGGATTATAATATTTCCAATTTTCAATAATTTGATTGAATGTTAAACCTGTATCGTTGATATCATCTAATAATAAAACATTTCGATTATTTCCTTCAACTATACTATCAATGATATCATATCTGTATTCTTTAACTCCGCCATCTCTTGTTTGCCATGTAAATATTTCACAGGGAACTCCAAGAATGTGAGATAGAATTACAGCTGGAACAGCACCACCACGTGCTACCCCAGCAATAATATCAGGTTTGTAATCACCGAGTTTATATTGGATTGATTGTAAGCCGTCCTCAATATTAGACCAACTTAAATATCTTTTAATATCAAGTGCCAATTTGATTACCAAATAGATAACAATGAACCCTAGCAGCTACATTATATCCACGACGAAAAGCTCTCTCAGCAACCTTACCAGCAGAAGCTAGTTGATCCTCTGCTGTAGCTGATACTGGCATTATCCATACAGGATAGGTTACACCTGCCTTACGTATATCACTTAATGTATCTTCCATCTCTTCCCATTGACGGTCTTCATCACCAAGAACAAACTTCAATTGACCATGAGAAGATATACTATGATATTGCTTAATAGTATCCGGTTTAATTGCTTTAGATTTCTTCTCACCGGCAACCGACCATAACTTAGGACTTACTGAAAAGAATATCTCAGACTGCATTAACCTACGATTACTCATATAATCATAGAAAGGATCTGTAAGTGATTGCGTACCATTTGTCTCAAATGTTACAGATGCGGGGATATTTGACTCGGAATTAGGCCCACCATTCTGATTCTTTAACTCTTCATATATCTCAACAAAAGCTTTCTGTGCATGTTTCATTAAAGGCTCACCGCCGGTAATGCATAGATGCTGGTGTTGCTGGGATACAGGATGCCTAAACCAACCTTCAGGATTAGAATCATTACGTAAGATATCTTGTATCTTACCTGCCAATTCCTTGCCCGTAGCATGACCCATTAGAGGTTTAAACTTCTTTGCCCATGTATATGAAGAATCACATCCTTTAGACCATACAGGAAGATCCTCTACGCGACTAACGGACGATACATCAAAGTCCTCAAACGGTAGTTCATATGTTGATGGATCGGTGGGGTCTTTTTGACCAAATCCATTACATTGAAGATTACAAAGAAAGAACCTCAGCCAAGCAGACGGAACACCCGTATAATGTCCTTCGCCCTGCACAGAATAAAAGATTTCACTATAATAATATTTCGTTTCGGTCATCATATCTCCTCTACAATTCCAAGGATTTCTGCTGCTATTATCAGAACACCTGTAATAATTAAGAAATCATTACCCGTAAAACATAATACACCGCCAGCGGTAATTCGAACAACACTTTTTACCATACTAATATAAAAGTGTTTCTTACTCACGTCACGCGGTTCACTCAATCAAATAACTCCTCATTCCATTCACGATGACCTTCACGGAAAGCCATATTAGACTGAGTCTCGCGAACTTCTACACGGAAACACCACAGGCGTTCTGCTTCTGTGGGACCCCAATAGTCAGGAATATACACGCCATTAACAAACTTATACAACATATCAGCTAGCCCTTCACATCCAAGACGAGGAAGGATTGTTAGCTTAGCCATATTCTTTTCTTGTAATAGATGGAATGTATCAAGCTCAGGATCATCTGCTGCTACGAGAAGTGTATGATCAAATTGATCCTTGAGAACTTGCTTTAACTCTTTCAAGCCACCATAATCAGCTACCCAATTACGGGCATCAAGCTCATTTGTTCCAAAGTAAAACTTCATAGAGAAAGAATACCCATGAATAAGGTTACAATGACTATCTGCACGCCATTGACGATAAGCACAAGGAAATTCGTCATGATATTCCTTAGTGCTCACATACTTATATGTTACTGGTTCCATATATTGCTCCTATCCAAAAAATGATTCCAATGTTGATACTGGTTCAGCCGTCCATCCAATTGACCCCAAGATAACTGATAACGGCTCGATGAACGACTTATTGAATTGTGTATTATAGTCTACATATTGAGCTAAGTCAAGCTCTCTTGGCAAATAATCTTGAAAGGCAAAGACATTCTGTCTTAGTGGATTAGGCAACGTCATATACGTAAACTTAATCTTCTCGCCGTTGTTGATAATAGGATACTGCTTATCTATTTCATTCTTTTTCACCATGTAATTATATAGTATAGCCCCTCTCACATGTATTGGCGTACCTTTCTCAAGGATTGGTCCATTACGAATCTCAGCATTTGATAGAGTCTTTACTGAACTAACCGATCTTGGAAATGCAACACTCTCAGGAGGAAGTTTGTAAAATTCATCCTTAAATTCAGCTATGAAATCATGAAGATCCTTCTCTTCACCTTGCACAACAATCTTAAAGGCTTCCTTGAGTTTATTTCTAACGACCTCAGGTGTTGATGATTTAACAGCTTCAATGCCCATAACCTTTAATTTAGGTTCAGCATATTGAACGCCTTCATTGTTATATACATTTAGTATGTAACGTTTCTTAGCTGTCCATATACCTTTGTCAGCAATAGCCTCGCGAGCCATAACCATACGATTCTCAACACAACCCATACCCCTACTCAAGGTATTATAAGTTTGTTCCAGGAGAGGTTCAAGCTTTTGTGTACATACATTATCTAAGAATTTGATAATCTTATCAATATTACTTTGATCTTCCCCGAATACCTTTGTAACAAGATCCTCTAGGTTAATATATATTGAGTCTGTATCAATAGCAATGACATAATCTTTATCTGTCTTGAGGGTATCATTTAAATATTTGTTGATAGCCTTCTCGGCGGTTCTAATCGTCAATCTACCTGTTGACGTGATTGAATCTGCGATTCGACTATCAAAATATCTAAACCATGGATTAGCGGTAGCTCCATACAAACTATTCAAGAGAATCTTGATAGTCATTTGTTGATTACCCAGCCTTGATATCTCACCCTTTAATTGTGAGCTAGGATTCTTTTCATTTTGCTTTGAGAGTTCAATCATCCTTGCTTTAACATCTACCCTTTGCTTATATAATTGATCAATAAGTCTAGGTAGAATACCAACATGTTCATTGCTAAAATGAACACCATGCGCAGCCATTGATGTATCTGAAGTGCCTCGATTAGCAGGATCTTTTAATAGAATATCAACATTGACATCCGAAATCTTATCCGTAATTGTCTCAGGCGACATATTATATTGAATAATAATATTCGGATACAGAGAGTTAAGATCAAAAGAACATACCCATTTGTGAGCTCCTACTTGTGGATCCTTAACATACCCTCCTTCATATGCTGTAGCATCCTTCTGGTGAAATGGTGGAGGAACAATATCCATATCAGCAAGAGCACGATATATCATACTATTCCAAACACCAACTGTACCAAATGAGTCAATATAATTTGTACCTGCAGTGTATGCAATCATACATGCTAGGGATATAAAGTCAAGGTTCTTATCAAGCTTATGTACAAGATAGGAATCTTTAATATTATAATCAATAAACTTTTGATGATCTCTTTTGTAAAGTGTATGTAAGTTACCATACTCTTCATACGAAAGTTTATTCTCACCAAGAATAACATAGGCAATATGATCTAAGCGATATGATTCCTGGGGACCAAATATATAACCGAATTTACGAAATAGATCCATATAATCAAGCTGCTGCACACCTAAGATATTAAATGTCTGTTCCTCTTTATTTAAAATCTTAATGTTGCGTTCTCTTACCTTATTCCATCTTGATAACTTATTAGCAGCACCTTCACCAAAGACACGATTGATACGATTGACAAGATAAGGTATATCAAACATCTGAATATACCAACCACTTACTACATCAATATCACACTTACGCCAGAATGTAGCCCATTGCGTAAGTAAGTGCATCTCACTATTACATTTGATGTAATTGATCTTTGATGGATCTACATCCGTTAGTTCTGTAGCTTTTGGATTATAATCTTCTAAGCCCCACACATTAACTGAACCATCTCTGCCGTCAACCATTGCAATAGATATAACAGGATACAAAGCTTGTCGTGGCTCAGGAAATCCTTGATCGGATGCAACCTCAATATCAAGGTATTGAACATTAATGAGACTACGATCAAAGTCTATCTTCTGACCATATTCCTGAAGAATATATTGCATTACATAATTATCATGACCATGCAACTCAGGTTTATTTGCAATCTCTCGACACTCTTTAATTTTTTCTTCACAGCTCCGGATGTCATCAAAAGCTATAGCACGCAGTGGCTCCCCTTTTAATCCTCTATGTGTAGCGTTATTACTAGTAGTAGTCTCATACATGACAGGCATAAAATCAGAAGCACGACTATCAAATCGTGCTCCATTATCATATCCTACAGCCCTAATACTATTACCTATACGCTCAACATTCGTGTAAAACTTCATGTATATCTCCAAAATGAATAATCATTATAGCTCATAATGAGTAGCATGTCAAGCAGCAATCCTTGAAAAGTTCTTTACTTTCTCAAAATAAATAGTTCTCTCAAAACTACCACTAAACTGTTCTTTATGGCTAATAACAAAAAAGTTTGTACCGTCCGCTTCATCAAGCAAGGAGCGCAGCGCATCAACACCATCAACATCAAGAGAGCCATCAAACACTTCATCCATAATCAAAAGGTTTGTGGAGACGGAGTTACGCAATCTTGAGATTGCTCGCCAAGTAAACAACATCGCCAAGTCCAGCCGGCTCTTCTCGCCTTCAGAGAAAGATTCGTATGAGAACTCGTCACGAAAGCGTGAACGAATCGTCTCATTAAACTGCTCATCTAGTTCAAACTGAACAAAGAAGTCCATCTCCGCCAAATACTTGTTGATAAGTTTGTTAATGATAGGCACATATTGACGAATGATTTGTGTCTTGATGCCACCGTCTTTTAGTAGATTAGCAACAACACCCATCGTATCACGGTCAATCGTAAGTTCACGGTGATTGTCTTTGTAACTCTCTAGTTCGGTTGATAATGCTTCAATAGTGCTAGTATCAATAGACTCCGCTTCTTTCTTTGTGTTGTTTAAATCAGCCTTCAAAGAAATGATGTTCCGTTCGTTTGAAGCGTAAGTACCATTCTTACCACTCATATCAAAACTCAGTTGATTCATTTTATCATGGATCTTGGCAATCTCAGTCTTTCGATGTTCTACTGAAATAATCTCATTTTCCATACGTTGAAGACCAGTTTCAATCTCTGAAATCTTAGACTGTCTTGTGTTAATGGTATGTTCTTTGTGGCTGTGATCAATACCCTGCTTACAAGTAGGGCATTCATTATTGTCTTCGTAGAACTTTAGTTCCTTCGTGATTTCTTTGATTTTAGACCGAAGGTTCTTATCTAGACGAACTAGTTCCATATACTTCTTGTCAGCACTTCTTTCATCACTAATAGTCTCTTTTAAAGACTTGATTGTGTCTTGGATTTCATGAATTTCATCCATAAGACGGGCATTCTCTTTTGTGAGTTCCACAATCCTATTATTAATCTTCTCAACATCAGCTTGTTTTATTTTCAAAATAGAATCATTATGCCTGTTAGCAGAAGCAATCCTATCCGCCGTCAAGTTCATCTGATACTTAACGTCCTGAATGTCTGTCTTATTTTGAGTAATGCGGTCCTTGAGTAGAAAATT